>MDSV01200268.1_pt1 | contig 17331 bp, 17 predicted proteins | sample 810851 | NCBI WGS metagenome assembly MDSV01 (sample SAMN05326640, study PRJNA326480) | marine metagenome | isolation source: seawater | place: Atlantic Ocean: North East | collected 2012 | reverse complement strand
TAAAAGCAATATGATGGGTCCCAAAATAATTGTCATTCCAATGGTTTAATTGGCTATTTGGCTGTAATAAACATTGAGCTTTACTTGCTTCACGGGATCATTGGAACCGCTTCCGTGCAAAATAACTCCCTTTGGAGATAAAATACTCCCAATCGGAATCCCCTTTACTATTGGGTCATAATTTAAAAGTTTTTGAGCACTAGCAAGCCCTACATTGGAAGAAGCCACTACACCCAATCTCAGATTAGTAGAGTCATTTTCAATAATATTATTGAGATGTGCAGTCAATCGCACCTTATATTTTCGAGATTCATTTCCTTGTTCGTCCGTTTCAATTGTTAAAGGCACCAAGTGTAAAAATTTCGAGTCTCCCGTATTTGAATTTATGGATGAATCTAGGATATAATCAATAATCGGAATATTGTTTTTGAGATCATAAACAAATATACGGTTAGGCGCATCTGTGCCAATTTCCATGGCCGATTCATCAATGTAAAACTCCAAATACGCCTCATTGATCAACCGCTTAATGATGCGCTCTTCATCAGCTTCCCCTGGATTGATTACATCTCTAAAGTCTGTTATGAAATCATAAAAGGTATTTCCCGTCTCGTCCTCAGAAAACAACTCCACAACAGCCATGGCGCCTTCTCCACCCTTGATAAATAGTTGATCGTCACCCTGTTCAATATCTGCGTTTATGATTGATTGTAGGACTTCAGCTTCAAAATTATTTTCAAAGAGAGAGATTTTTTTCCCATTAAAACCCATTTCGTAAACCCCTTGCCTTGTGGTGGTCACATCCGTGGTTACAGAGGTTGAATCGTAAGTGTAGAAGAGTTTTAAATGTGTATTGGTCTGGCCAAAATTAAGCTGAATTATACTCCCAACGCTGCCGTCTAAGGGCTCAACTTTAAAGTATAGACCACGGAAATAGTTGAAAAAATTATTGGCACTACTCAATACATCACTGCCTTCTTGGTTAAAAATCAGAGATTCCCAAAATCCTTCAGGAAGTAGATTTGAGTCATCTAGCTTCAATCGAAGACACGGAGTTAAGGTTTCAGATATTTCATTTTCTCCTTCGTCATTTATTATTTTCAAATCGATAGGGGCATTGCTTGGGATAAATTCATTTATTGAATATAGTAGTTGTCCTTCAAGTTCTGAAGCACTTATAAATTCAGACTCTGATAGTGCTCCGTTAGAGTAAAATGCTTGAGATTGGTCCAAATCACTCCCTGGGTCAAAATCACGCAAGAAAAAATTATTTTTAAAAATGGATAATTTGATGGCGCCTCCACCATAAAGAGAATCTAGCGTGTATTCCTCACCATCAAATTGGTTGTAATAAGGAATGGTTAAAACTACAGAATCTAATATGGTATTATCTCCAAAATCGGGATTGTACGCAGTTGGGGTTAACTGTCCAACAAAATGAGCCGTTGTTCCTCCAAAATTAGGGTCATAATAATATCCTAAAAGGTTATTTGGCAAACCATTGGATTGAAAAGGCTCCACAAGCTTGCTATAGGTTTTAGCAGGGTAATTTTGGTTTAAAATTTCAATGCTTTGACTATCGACAATGTCTGTTCCGATTTCAGCATAATCCTTTTCACAAGAAATCGACAAGCTTAGAAAACAAATAAATAAAGATATCCTAATGTAAAAACAGACTAGGTATTTCATAAAATTTGGGTATTGTAAAACTCTGTATAGGCTTCGGCAAATTCTTCTTGGTGTTGGTAGTCTAATACAGGTTTTTTAGTACTGTCAATATAAGTATTTAGTTCATCGGGAAGATTTTGTGAACCCTTTATCAAACCGTCCGAGAAATCAATGGCAGTTTTCATAAGATTGACATAACTTGGTGTAGTTAGGTTTTTTAAGAATTGATCTTCAATTTCATCAAATTTTACTTTGTCAATCAATCCTTTATTAAGACTTGCATCGAAACTTTTATCGTAAACAGAGGTCACAACTTTACTTTCTTTGAATAATGGCTCATCTTTATAGTATTCTTTTAAATACAATGGCAACAATGATGCCAACCAACCATGCACGTGAATAATATCTGGCGCCCAGTTTAATTTTTTAACAGTTTCAATTACCCCTTTTGCGAAAAAGATAGCACGTTCGTCGTTGTCCTGAAATAAATTCCCGTCCTCGTCAGTAAGAGTAGCTTTTCGTTTAAAATAATCTTCATTGTCTATAAAGTAAACTTGAATCCTCTCTTTTGGAATGGAGGCTACTTTGATAATAAGTGGCATGTCTAAATCATTGACTACTAAATTGATTCCTGAAAGTCGAATTACCTCATGCAATTGGTGACGACGCTCATTGATGTTGCCGTATCGTGGCATGAATATACGTATTTGTCCGCCTTGTTTATTTACCATTCTGGGGGCCTCAAACGACATGGATGAAATTTCAGTTTCAGGCAGATATGGAATTACTTCCGACGACACATATAGTATTCTTTTGTCTTTCATAAACCGAGGGTTAAATTTTTGTCAATAAAAATTATGCAAAAATACAAAATTTTATGCAGATTACCCGTAATAGCTTAAGTTTGTAATCTGTTACTATAGAGCTCAATGAAAGTTTGCAATACAAACCGCCTGCTTTACTCACAACTGGAGTCCTTAAAATCTTCAGATTCAAGTCTGGGCTTTGTCCCTACAATGGGTGCTTTGCATCAAGGACATCTATCATTAATTTCAAAAGCTTGTATGGAAAATGATGTGATAGTGGTCAGTATTTTTGTAAATCCCACACAGTTTAATAGCCCTATTGATCTGGAGAAATATCCACAAGATTTAGAGCGAGATTTGGAGCTTATAAACTCCATTGAGTATGATAAAATTTTGGTTTACGCGCCGGATAATAAGGCTGTATACCAAGATTCAATTTCAAAAACAAGTTTTGATTTCGGTGGACTGGAACATCAAATGGAAGGCAAGTTTAGACCTGGTCATTTTGATGGTGTTGGGAGTGTGGTTCAAAGGTTCCTAGAAATCATTCGTCCGAACAAAGCCTATTTCGGTGAAAAAGATTATCAGCAATTACAAATTGTAAAAAAATTAGTTGAGATCATTGGAATTCCGACCGATATTATCGCCTGCCCTATTGCCAGAGAACCCAATGGTTTGGCCATGAGTTCTAGAAACAGTAGGCTCAGCACAAAGGAACGCAGCTATGCCTCAAAAATTTACGAGATTCTAAAAGCAGTGGAATTAAAATTTGAAACAGTTACTCTGTCAGAGATAAAAAAATGGGTACATGCTCAATTTGACAATGACCCCTTTATCAATTTGGAATATTTTGAAATTTCAGAAATATCTACCCTCGAATCTGTGGCTTCAATTGCCCCAAACAAAAAGTACCGTGCTTTTATTGCAGCTCTCATTCGAGATATCAGATTGATTGACAATATCGCCCTAAATTAATTACCTTTGTACCATGCAAATTCAAGTTGTCAAATCTAAAATCCACCGTGTCAAAGTTACAGGCGCTGATTTAAATTATATTGGCAGTATTACCATTGATGAAGACTTGATGGAGGCTGCAAATATCATTCAAGGTGAAAAAATACAAGTGGTCAACAACAACAATGGGGAGCGCTTGGAAACCTACGTCATCCCTGGGCCGAGAAATTCAGGCGAAATTACCTTGAATGGGGCAGCAGCTCACAAAGTCAAGATTGGAGATGTCCTTATTTTAATCACCTATGCCATTATGAGCGTCGACGCTGCAAAAGTCTTTACACCTGCATTGGTATTCCCGGATGAAGCCACCAACCTTTTGAAATAATTTTTTTGAATAAATCACTAAAATCCCTATTAAAAATCATTTTACCTCTTTTATTAGGAGCGTTTTTGGTATGGTATTCACTTAATAAAATTTCTTTTTCTGAGCTGACAAATTATTTTAAGAATGCTAACTATTATTGGATTGGACTCGGAATTTTTTTTGGACTCTTAAGTCACTTGTCAAGAGCCTATCGCTGGAAATATATGATAGAACCTTTGGGGTATAAATTGCGTTTTTCAAACAGTGTAATGGCGGTTTTTTCTGCTTACCTTATAAATTACACCATCCCAAGAGCTGGAGAGGTATCTCGGGCTACAATTCTGAGTAATTATGAAAGGGTCCCCTTTGAGAAAGGCTTTGGAACTATCGTCGCTGAACGCATTGCGGATGTCTTGGTCATGATGCTTATCATTGGCTTTACGCTGATTTGGCAATTTGAAATTATTTATGATTTTTTATTCAGAGATATCACTTTTATAACTTATTGGTTGCCAATAGTCCCAGGCTTTATTTTTTTGATTTATTGTGGATATTTGCTGCTTAAAAAATCAAATCACCGCTTTGTTAAAAAAGCCAAATTCATTTTCAGTGGTTTTATTGAAGGGATTGCAAGCATTTTTAGAATGAAATATAAATGGTCTTTTATTAGCCATACCCTATTTATTTGGGCCATGTATGTTTTGATGTTTTACGTGACCTCTTTTTCGATTGAAGCCATTTTAGAGCTTCCTTTTTCAGCCATTTTAATTGCATTTATCGCTGCAAGTTTTACCGTTGCTGCAACCAATGGTGGTATTGGTGCTTATCCATTGGCAGTATATGCGGCCTTTTCCATTTTCAATACTGCAGAAGCCCCGAGTCTTGCCTTTGGCTGGATCATGTGGAGTTCACACACGCTTTTGGTTGTTGTTGTAGGAGGACTTTCTCTGATTTTTTTACCGATTTATAACCGAATCTATCCCAAAATCAATTAAAACAAACTGCGGTTTCACTTCTTTATTTTTAGTTAATTACTTAACTTGTGTTCCTAACTTTAATGTTTTTTATGATTCGAGTTTTTCTTTTTTCATTAATTTCATTGGCCTCTGTAATGGCACAAACACAGTATGAATTAATTGATTCAGAGCGGTTGGGAGACAGAGAAATAAAAATTCAATTGCCCAGAAATTATAAGGATAATAGTGAGGCGTTTTATCCACTTATTGTGATCCTAGATGGTGATTATCTCTTTGAAACTATTGCGGGGACTGCCGATTATATGGCCTATTGGGATGATATACCTGAAGCCATTGTAGTTGGTATCAACCAAGACCGTACAAGAAGCGAAGATTTATTCCTTTCAGAAGAGGATTATTTTCCAATTCGTGGGGGTGCAAAATTTTATGAGTTTTTAGGTGCCGAACTAGTCCCTTATTTAATTGATAAATATAGAGTCGGCAAATTTAAAGTGGCAGTTGGTCATGGAGAATCGGCAAATTTTATTAATTTTTTAAGTTTTGTAAAAACTCCTCTTTTTCAGGCCTACATTGCGATGAGCCCTTCTCTTACACCCTTTATGAGTGAAAATCTTATACAACGCCTACCCACGGTCAGCTCAAGTTTATTTTATTATTTAGCCACTGCTGCTGAAGATTTTAAAGAAAACAGAAAGACTATTTTGGGCCTGAACGATAAACTGAATACTGAGGATTTTAAAGCTTTGTCATATAAGTTTGACGATTTTAAAAACCACAATCACTATTCTTTGGTTTCCAGTGCAATTCCCTCTGCTCTAAAGCATATTTTTGGCATTTATCAGCCAATTTCACGTGAAGAATACAAAACAAAGATTCTTTCTTTAGAATCTTCAGCAGTTGATTACTTAAGGCAAAAATATGACAGAATTACCAGTCTTTTTGGCATTGAAAAACAAATTTTATTAAACGATTTTAGAGCTACCGCTGCTGCCCTTAACAAAAAGGAGGCATACCAATACTACAAAGACCTTGCTAAGTTGGCGCGAAAAAACTACCCCAAGTCTTTACTTAGTAATTTTTATATGGGCCGTTTTTATGAAGGGAGCGCTCAGCCCAGAAAAGCTATAAAAGCTTATCAAGAAGCCTTTGTTTACGATGAAATAGACGGCATTACAAAAGAAGATATGTTGGACCGTGCAGAACGTTTAAAAGTAGAATACGATTATTAATGCTCAAAGTTAAAACTACTTTTTTTTGTCAAAGTTGTGGTGCCCAATATTCTAAGTGGCAAGGTCAGTGCAATGCCTGTAAATCTTGGAATACAATTGTTGAAGAAGTCGTTCAAGTCCCTAAAAAAGGCGACTGGAAATCCACTGCTTCCAGCCCTCAAAGACGGCTTATAAAACCTTTAAAAATTTCTGAAATTGAAAGTGGCAAAACCCCCAGGCTTAACACAGGTGACGCAGAGCTAAACAGGGTTTTAGGCGGCGGTATTGTCCCAGGGTCTCTAATTCTCTTGGGAGGTGAGCCTGGCATTGGTAAAAGTACCCTCATGCTTCAATTGGCCTTGAAATTACCCTATAAAACCCTTTATATTTCTGGAGAAGAAAGTCAAAATCAAATAAAGCTTCGGGCGCAGCGCATTGCACCTCAAAGTGATCAATGTTATATTTTAACAGAAACCAAAACCCAACATATTTTTAAACAAATTGAATCCCTGGTACCCGATATCCTTATTGTCGATTCTATCCAAACCCTTCAAAGTGATTTCTTAGATGCTTCTGCGGGTACGGTCTCCCAAATTAAACAAGCCACTGTGGAGCTAATGAAATTTGCTAAAGAAACAGCCACTCCGGTTATCTTAATTGGGCATATCACCAAAGACGGAAGCATCGCTGGGCCAAAGATATTGGAGCATATGGTGGATACAGTCTTGCAATTTGAAGGCGATAGAAACTATGTTTTTAGAATTCTAAGGGCCCATAAAAATCGTTTTGGCTCTACTCACGAATTAGGTATTTACGAAATGCAAGGAGATGGGTTAAGAGAAGTTCAAAATCCTTCTGAACTTTTGATCTCAGAAAAAGACGCATCCCTTTCTGGGAATGCAATCGCTGTGACCCTAGAGGGCATGCGGCCATTGTTAATTGAAGTACAGGCCTTGGTAAGTTCCGCGGTGTATGGCACACCACAGCGCAGTGCTACTGGATTTAATGCCAAACGCCTGAACATGTTATTGGCTGTTCTTGAAAAACGCGCTGGCTTTCGCTTGGGGGCCAAGGACGTATTTTTAAACATCACTGGTGGAATACACGTTGACGACCCTGCCATTGATTTGGCTGTTGTGGCGGCCATTTTGTCTTCAAATGAGGATGCTGCACTCACTAAAAATTATTGCTTTGCGGCTGAGGTTGGCTTGTCTGGTGAAATTAGACCTGTTCAAAGGGTTGAGCAGCGCATTATGGAAGCTGAAAAACTAGGTTTTGAAGCTATTTTCATCGCAAAGAATAATAAATTTAGCCTAAAAACCAGACGCATTCAGATACACTTACTCGTTAAAATTGAGGAATTATTAAATTTCATATAAATAAAGTGCAAAAAAAGCCAAGATATTTTATGGTTTTTTTTAACAATATTCGTTAAAAGCATTCATTAAGTTTTCTGCAATGAGTTCGGCAGGTCTACCTTCAATGTGGTGTCGCTCTAACATATGTACCAACTCACCGTCTTTAAACAAAGCCATACAAGGTGAGCTCGGAGGAAAGGGTACCATATGTTCTCTTACTTTATTGACAGCTTCTCTGTCAACTCCCGCAAAAACGGTGACGTTTTGCGTAGGGCGTTTGTCATTTTTTAAACTTTGTATAACGCCGGGTCGCGCATTAGCCGCTGCACATCCACAAACGGAGTTTACAACTACAAGTGTGGTCCCTGTTTTTGACAAAGCACTATCGACAGCTTCTGCGCTGTGTAATTCATCAAATCCAACTTGGGTCAGTTGTTCGCGCATGGGTTTTACTAATTCTGCTGGGTACATAAAAATAATTTAAAAATAGGATGTAAAGATAAACAATTCTATTTCAAATTACGACTGAAATTTCTTAGGTTTGGAAACTCAACAGCAATTGTGAATTATGAGTTTTGTAAAATGGATTGGTGCCTCTTTAGGCTGGTCTTTTGCAGGCCCTATTGGTGCTATTATTGGTTTAGCTCTTGGGAGCTTGGTTGACAACTCGGTTTCTACCGTACAGCCTAAAAGACGGGTCAGCCCCCAGACTAAATCTGGAGACTTTGAGGTGAGCTTATTAATTTTGGCTTCATTGGTCATTAAGGCGGATGGAAAGCAAGACCAACGTGAATTGGATTTTGTCCGCCGCCAATTTATTCAAATGTATGGTAAACAACGCGCTAATCAAGCCTTTAGATTGTTTAAGGCCATTAACCAACAATCTCATATTTCATTACGACAAGTATGTATGCAAATTCAGCAAATGATGGACCATGCATCACGTTTACAGCTTTTGCATTTTCTATTTGGGATTGCCAAGGCAGATGGCAACGTAGCCGCTAATGAGGTGACTATAATTGAGCAAATCTCACAGTATTTAAGAATCTCACAAAGGGATTTTGAAAGTATTAAGGCCATGTTTTACAATCGACGGGACGATGCTTATAAAATTCTAGAAATAGAAAAGGGTGCTGACCCTCAAGCCATTAAAAGAGCCTATAGAAAAATGGCTAAGAAATTCCATCCTGACAAGGTGCAACACTTGGGGAAAGAGCACCAAAAAGGTGCCGAAGAAAAATTCAGGAAAGTTCAAGAAGCTTATGAACAGTTACTATCAGAACAGAGATTTTAAAAACTGCTTATTTTTAAACCCAAGAAAGCTGTTCTTGGCATTGCCGGTCCATAAACAAAATTGCTATCCCTGTTTTTACCGCTATCAAAATCTGTTTGGTATGCATCTAGAACATTTTTTATACCTCCAAAAACTTCTAATTTTGCGGTTGTATTTTTTAAACCAAAAGTGTAGCTTGTTTTAAACCCAAGTTCAGAAAAGGCTTTGGACGCCAAAAATGCGTCAATATTTTGTTCTGGTGCCCCTGCCAAATGCAATAATTTCATCGGACCGGTATAGACGTAATTAAAACTGCTTTTGAATTTTTCATTGGGCCGAAAATTTAAGGTGGCAAACCCATACTGATTTGGGGTTCGTAAAAATTCTCTAGTGGACGGCAATCCTTCAAGTACTTCAACCGCGCTGTCATAACGGCTAGATTGGATGTTAAACCCTGTTTCAAGTTGAATTTTCTTTTTATAATTTGCACGCACCTCCACAGTTATGCCTTTTACTCTTGCCGTATTACCATTTTGTTTTTCAAAACGTTCTCCAAAGACATCTTCACCAAGCGGTGCTAGAAAAAAAGTATCATTTAAGACGGTATAAAACCCTTCCAATGTAAATCCAAAAATATAATTTTCAGTAGGATGGTCGTAATTAAGCGAGGTGCTAAAGCTATTTGAGCGCTCTTCCTTAAGATTTTCTGCCAATGAAATTCTTGAGATACCACCCCCTGCAAAAGCAATGTGCAAATCGGCATCAAAGGCTTGCGGCGCTCTAAAGCCACTGCTCCAAGTTGTTCGAATTTGTAGTGCAGGCTGAGGTTTGTACATGACCGAAATCCTTGGGCTAAAAATGAGCTTATCAACCAAATTATGATGCTCCATTCTAACGCCGGAAAGCAAACTTAGAGCTGGCATAATTTCCCAATCGCTTTGTAAAAATAACGCCTTGCTTTCAGCCGTTTGATCGATGTTATAGTTGTAAGCAGGGATAACGTCCAAAACGGCCTCTCTTAGATACTCACCGCCTAATGTAAATACATTAGTGCCTTTTAAAAAACGATCGACTCGATGGTTGAATTGAGTACCTCCTTGCAAAGTTGTTGTTTCTGAAATGCCGTAAGGCGGACTGCTCAAATGGGCCTCTATTGCTGAGGAGTCATCTGGGAAAATTCCAGTGTAATGGTCGCGGTTCGTTCGCTGCCCTGAAAGGTATGCAATTAGCGCGCTATTATGCTCATTAAAATTGATTTGATAATCTAAACTACCTATCCATACATCGTGGGTTCGTTCTTCCCCTTGTTGGTTTAAATGCACGGTCTGGTCAACCATTTCTCCGCCGTAACGGTATTCGTTTAAGTGACTTACACTGGCCTCAAATTTTTGATTTTCACTGGGCAAATAGAAGAGACTAGCCCCATAGGCCATATTTTCAATTGCAGGGATTTCTGAGAAATTATCCCAATTGGCATCGTAATATTCCCGAGTTCTTTTATTTGCAAATAAGGCCATTCCTGCCGATTTGTTCTTTGAAACAAGGGTTGCATTTCCATTAAATATATTTTCATTGGCCGCTGCTTTGATACTTTGTTGTAAGTAACTTAGTTCTATATTATTAGATTTGGGAATTTTGGTAATTATATTGACTACCCCTCCAATAGCACTTGAGCCATAGAGAGTTGAACCGCCGCCGCGAATGGTTTCTATCCTTTCAATCATATTGACAGGAATTTGTTCTAGGCCATAAAGTCCTGTCAGTGGACTAAAAACAGGCCTTCCATTAATAAGTATTTGAGAATAGCCGCCGGCTAAGCCGTTGATACGGAGTTGGGTATAGTTGCAAGTTTGACAGTTTGTTTCAATACGCAAACCAGTTTGAAATTTTAAACCCTCGGATACACTACAGGCCTGCAAATTGTCTAAAGCATCACTACTTAAAATATTGACAATAACAGGACTGTTGGTTTTTCGTTTAAAGGTGCGGGTTCCTGTGATGACTACTTCTTCTAAAAACGAATCAGCTTCTAATTGAAAATCGAGAATTGTGTTTTGATCTGTAATTCGAATCTCTTTTTGTACGTTTATATACCCCGTAAAAGAAACCTCAAGCATATAGGTCCCAGTCTTTAGGCCATTTAGCTTATAGTTCCCTTTTTCATCGGCAACTGTTCCTTTTCTAAGATTTTTAATAAGAACGTTTGCAAAAGCTAATGGGTTGTCTTTTGATTGAATTTTTCCTTCAATGCTGTACAATTGTCCATATAGTAATGGAGCTGTTAACAGATAAAATAATAAGACTTGATTAATTAACTTCATAATTTAACAATAGGCGTTATTGATTAGCATTGAATAGGTAAAGATAGCTTAAAATTTAGATAAGGCTAAAAATTTATTTATATTTGTATAAATTGATATAATGGCAACGTTTTCAGAAGAAAATTATTTAAAAGCAATTTTTCACTTAGCTTCGAACGATGATGTGACGGTCAGCACCAATGCCATTGCTCAGAAAATGGAAACAAAGGCTTCTTCCGCAACTGACATGATTCAAAAATTATTTGAAAAAGGCCTGATTGACTATCAGAAGTACAAGGGAGTAAAACTCACCGATAAAGGCCGATTGGCAGCAGCATCTGTTATTAGAAAGCACCGTTTGTGGGAAGTTTTTTTGGTAGATAAGCTTCGTTTTTCTTGGGATGAAGTACATGAGGTTGCTGAACAATTAGAGCATATTAAGTCTAGAAAACTAACCCTTGAGTTGGATGCCTTTTTAGGATTTCCTACAGAAGATCCGCATGGAGATCCCATCCCCGACTCCAACGGAAACATGCCCGCTTCCCTAAAACTATTGCTTGCTAAGGTCAAAAAGGCGCAGCGCTGTATTTGTGTAGGGGTTAAAGATTCAACACCAAAATTCTTACAGTATTTAGACAAGTATAAGATTGCTTTAGGGACTGAAATAACGGTCCTTTCTAAAGAATCTTATGATGAATCCATGGCGGTAAATATCAACAATATTCAAAGGACAATTTCCAAAGAAGTTGCCCATAATCTATATGTAAAAATATCCTAAACATGCTCGAAACGATTATTCAATATTTTGAATCTATTAACCCTGTTTTAGCCGCTTTTTACGCCTCGCTATTTACTTGGATTTTAACGGCCCTTGGGGCTTCGCTTGTCTTCTTTTTTAAGAAAATGAATCGGGGATTACTCGACGGTATGTTAGGCTTCACAGGTGGTGTGATGGTGGCCGCTAGCTTCTGGAGTCTACTAGCTCCTGGTATTGCGATGAGCCCCGGAGAAGGCTTTATAAAGGTAATGCCCTCTGCCATTGGATTTGGATTGGGCGCCTTATTTTTATATGGTCTGGATAAAATACTCCCGCATTTGCACATCAATTTTAAAGAAAACGAAAAAGAAGGCGTTAAGTCTCCTTGGCATAGAACTACTTTATTGGTGTCAGCGATTACAATGCACAATATTCCAGAGGGACTCGCCGTAGGTGTATTATTTGGGGGTGTGGCGGCTGGAATTCAAGAAGCGACTATTGGAGGAGCAGTGGCTTTGGCCTTGGGTATTGGTGTTCAGAACTTTCCAGAAGGAATTGCGGTCTCCATGCCGCTCAGACGCCAAGGGGTCAGTCGCTTTAAGTGTTTTTGGTATGGCCAATTATCAGCTATTGTTGAGCCTATCGCAGCGGTTTTTGGCGCTTTGGCAGTGACCTTTTTCACTCCCATTTTGCCCTACGCACTGGCATTTGCTGCAGGTGCCATGATTTTTGTGGTCGTGGAGGAAGTTATTCCAGAAACACAGCGCGATAAATACACAGATATAGCCACCCTAGGGTTTATAGGTGGGTTTATTGTCATGATGACCCTAGATGTGGCTTTGGGTTAGCACTTACAATCTCCATTCCCACAATTTTTAGAGTTGCTCCTTTTCCAAATTCTTTTTCTTAACAGTAATAAAATAGCACCTATGAAGACCCCGAAAAGGATTATAATTTCTAAGATTGGGTTCATAAGATTAGTTTAAAATTTGAAACGCAATCAATGCGAAAATATACGCAATTATACTCATGCCTACAAGTTGTACCATTGGCCACTTCCAACTTTTAGTTTCTCTTTTTACTATAGCGAGTGTGCTCATGCACTGCATGGCAAAGGCATAAAAAAGAAGTAATGAAATTCCAGAGGCCAGTGTAAAGACTTTACGACCATCGCTGTAACGCTCATTGGCCATTTTTGTTTTGATGGTATCAATCCCCTGATTTTCTGAGGCGCTTCCCACACTGTAGATGGTGGCGAGAGTTCCAACAAAGACTTCCCTAGCAGCAAAAGAGGCCACCAATCCAATACCAATTTTCCAATCATAACCCAGTGGTTTTATAATGGGTTCTATGGTTTTTCCAACAATGCCTATATAGGAGTGTTCCAAGCGGTATGCGGCAATTTTATCTTGAAGATCAACTTCTAAAATTCCTGGGCTTTCTTGTTTGACAATTGCTTCAGCATTATTAAACTTTTTCCCAGGACCAAAAGATGCCATGACACAAAGAATAATAGAAATTGCTAATATGATTTTTCCAGCTTCAAAGACAAAAGTCTTAGTTTTTTCAATAACTGTTATTAACACATTCCTTAATAATGGTAACTTATAATTTGGCATTTCAACAACAAAAAACTTTTTGCGCTGTGTTTTCATAACTCGGTTCAAAACATAAGCTGAGAAGATGGCCATTGCAAATCCGATGAGGTACATTAGCATTAAGGTCAATGCCTGATAGTTGAATCCTAAAAAATAACCTTCTGGAATGACAAGCGCAATAATAATGAGGTAAACGGGCAGTCTTGCGGCACAAGTTGTAAAAGGAATCACTAAAATAGTAATCAGTCTTTCTTTCCAGTTTTCAATATTTCTAGTTGCCATTACAGCGGGAATAGCACAGGCAGTTCCGGAAATCAAAGGTACTACGCTCTTGCCGCTGATGCCAAAACGCCGCATGATGCGGTCCATTAAAAAAACCACACGGCTCATATAGCCACTCTCTTCTAAAATCGAAATAAATAGGAACAAAAAGGCAATTTGAGGAATAAATATAACCACACCCCCAATTCCGGAGACAATACCTTCAGCCAATAAATCAGTTAACATTCCGCCGTTGGGGAGGGTCTTTTTTATCCACTCCGCCAAGCTTGCAAAAGTCGTATCAATCAAATCCATTGGAACAGTCGCCCAATCGTAAATGGCTTGAAAGATGAGCAGAAGTATGGCAAAGAATATAAGATAGCCCCCCACTTTATGAGTTAAAACCCTATCTAGTATGCTTCTCAAATCTTTCGCTTTTGTACGGTCTATGACTTGTCCTTCTTTGAGAACTCCATTGATAAACTGATAGCGTTTTATGGCTTCTTTTTGTTGCAAGCGCTTGAGTTCTGGCGTAGATTTTGTTTGAAATTTTGAAACGTCTAATACTTTGCGTGCCACCTTTCCAAAATTAACATCTTGTGTGATGACTAACCACAGCTTATATACATCTTGATTCGGGAAAGCTTTTTGAAGGCGCTCAAAATAAGCATTATCGATACTGTTGATATCTAAACACTTTGTTTTTGGTAAGTTTTTATAATCTTCAATTATAGACTTTAATTCTACAACACCTTTACTTTTTCGGGTGCTGACTAGTGCAATTTTTGTCTTCAACTTGGCTTCTAATATTGCTACATCCAATGAGATACCTTTACGGGACATAACATCACTCATATTAATCACTAGGATACTTGGGATTTTTAAATCTTTAATTTGTGTAAATAACAGCAGATTTCTCTTTAGATTTTCAACATCTGCGACTACCACTGCAACATCTGGAAAGTCTTTGTCATTTTTATTTAGAAGCAATTCAATGACCACATTTTCGTCCACTGATGATGCATTTAAACTATAGGTGCCCGGCAAATCCAATACATAGGCCTTGACAGCACGGGATAATTTACAAATGCCTTCTTTTTTATCTACAGTAACCCCCGGGTAATTCCCCACTTTTTGCTTTAGACCCGTCAGTGCATTAAATACTGAGGTTTTCCCAGTGTTTGGATTTCCAATAAGTGCGACTTTGATTTGTTTACTCATCTACTCTATCGATTAGAATAAGAGCGGCAGTCTCTTTTCGAATGGCTAAAAAACTGTCGTTTATATTTAGGTATAGAGGGTCATAAAAAGGTGCAACTTGTAACAGTTTGACTTCATTTCCAGGTAGGCAGCCCATCTCTAAGAGTTTAAGCGGTATGTCTTTGGAGGAACTGTCGGTAATGATACCTCGTTCCCCTTTGTTTAAGTCTGCAATTGTGAGCCCCATCTTATTTAGAGTCATTATAAATCAAGTAAAAGTAATAAAAGATCACTCACTGAAGCTGGCTTTTAACAATTTTATGTCATCTAAGAGCAATTCTATGGCTTTGGGGTCTGTGCCATCATAAAAACCACGAATCTGTTTTTTTGGGTCAATAAGCATAAAATTTTCAGTGTGAATCATATCATGGGCACCTGCTTCACCTGTTGCTTTCACCGCCAAATACGAACTTCTTGCCAGGTCGTAAATTTGTTTTTTATCTCCGGTAACCAAATTCCATTTAGAAGCCACGACCCCCTTTTTTAAGGCATAGCGCTGCAATTGTGCAACCGAATCAATTTCTGGGGTGACGCTGTGAGACAAAAGCATAACATCAGGGTCTAACAAGATTTGTTGTTGAATTTTGTACATATTATCTGTCATAATTGGACAAATGGTTTGACAGCTGGTAAAAAAGAAATCGGCTACGTAAATCTTGCCGTTATAATTAGCTTGAGTAATAGAGTCCCCATTTTGGTTAATAAGTGCAAAGTCCGCAATTTTATGATATTTTTTTTTGTATTGGATAGCCGTATCTACTAAAGAGGCGTTAACTTGAGCAGGTTGGTAAATAGGAAGGGTCCTTTGGGGTTTTAAAATATTGTAAAACAGGGTTAAAATAAGCACAGAAATCACCCCCATAGTGATGATAAAAATCCTGTATTTTACAATGGTTTTAAGCATGCTTCAAGAATCAAAATACAAAGGTACGACACAAAGCTTAAAAATAGAATTAAAATCGACCGCAAATCCTTTTTTAATTGGTTTTGTTCCTATGCGTAAAACTGCTACATTTGTCAACCAAATTCAAAACCCTATATGGAATTGTTTATACAAATATCTCAGTTTATATTAAGTCTTTCATTGCTTATTGTCTTGCACGAACTCGGTCATTTTGTTCCGGCCAAGTTATTTAAAACACGTGTAGAAAAATTTTACCTATTCTTTGATATTAAGTATTCTTTGTTTAAAAAGAAAATTGGAGATACTGTTTATGGTATTGGTTGGTTGCCTTTAGGTGGCTATGTCAAAATATCTGGTATGATCGACGAAAGTATGGATACCGATCAGATGGAAAAAGAGCCCCAACCTTGGGAATTTAGGTCCAAGCCCTCTTGGCAAAGACTGATTATTATGTTGGGAGGGGTGACAGTAAATTTTATTTTAGCAGCCATTATTTACATAATTATGGCCTTTGTTTATGGAAGCAATGATGTAGATGCTAAGAGTCTTCGCGGCGGTTATTTGATCTCCAATCCTGTATTTGAAACAATTGGCCTTAAAACAGGTGATGCTATCACTGCCATCGATGGGTCTGAAATTATCTATAAATCTGACATTAGAAAAAAGATTATAATGGCCAAGAACATAACAATTGAGCGTGGCGGTCAATCCCAAACATTGGAATTTCCAGTTGATCTTTTAGGTCAACTCAGTAGTTCTAAATCTAAAGGTTTTATTGAACAAAGGACTCCTTTTATTTTTTACAATATCATGGCGGGTTCTCTTAATTATGGGGTGGACATTAAACCTGGAGATCTTTTGTTAACCATTGATGGGATAGCTGCTCAATTTCTAGACCAATCGGCTCCTTTACTTCAAGCTAAAAAAGGGCAGACAGTTAATATTACAATACTGCGCGATGAGAATCTACTGGAGCGCAGTATGCAAGTAAGCCAGCAAGGGCAATTTGAGGTTGCTATAAAAAAGTCTCTTAAAGATTTTGAAGCAGCAGGCTTTTGTAAAATCATTACAAAAGATTACAACCTCGGCCAAAGTATCGGAGCTGGACTTAACCAATTTAGCGAAACAATTGTTGGCTATTGGGCCCAACTGAAACTAATTGTTTCGCCTAGTACTGGGGCTTACAAGGGGGTGGGTGGTTTTAAGGCTATTTTTGATATTTTCCCACCGATTTGGAATTGGCAAGCCTTTTGGAACTTAACAGCTTTTTTATCAATTATGCTTGGGGTATTGAACCTCTTACCTATTCCTGCACTTGACGGTGGGCATGTAATGTTTTTACTATATGAAATGGTATCGGGGCGCAAGCCAGCGGATAAGTTTATGGAATACGCTCAAACGGTAGGTTTTTTCATCTTAATAGCCCTAGTTTTATTCGCCAATGGGAACGATATTTTCAAGGCTATTTTTAGCTAATTATTTTGGGTTTTCTATTTGTGTAAATTAAAAAATGATATATATTTGCGCTCGCGCAAGTGAAAAAAATTCCTCCTTAGCTCAGTTGGTTAGAGCATCTGACTGTTAATCAGAGGGTCCTTGGTTCGAGCCCAAGAGGAGGAGCAAAAGCTTTACAGAGATGTAGG
>MDSV01050445.1_pt1 | contig 17337 bp, 20 predicted proteins | sample 810851 | NCBI WGS metagenome assembly MDSV01 (sample SAMN05326640, study PRJNA326480) | marine metagenome | isolation source: seawater | place: Atlantic Ocean: North East | collected 2012 | reverse complement strand
TTCATTCATCTTTTTTATGGACATTGGTGACTTAGCTTGATTAGGATTTAGATGTCCTTTATCATCGTCCACGAATTCTATGTTACGATAGTCTACATGAACCAATGGGTCCCAACTACTATCCCACATCTTTCTGTCAGCAAAACTAAGTAAATATCTATGAATATCTTGTGAATCAGTGTAGTTAGCTAATGTCTCTATTGCTTGAAATGCTTCTCGTGGAAAAAAACTATCGGTCTCACCCCACATAACATAATCCACTTTCTTACAATAGTTATAATTCAGATCTCTTCTGTAATCAGCATGAAAGTAAAATTCGTCACCATCTTTGATTTCTTGGTTAACAATAAATCCCATAGATTCTAATGTAGCCACACCTTTTTTAAATTTAATTACTAACTCATGTTTCTTAATCTTATCGGTATCTACTTTTTCAAAATGCTGTAACATGTTAAAACATAAATCGATGGTCACATTCTCCTTGTTCTCTACGGTTTCTAATAGATTCACCATACCATCAATGAAGTCAGCATACATCTCTATCTCAAACCACATTACGTGAGTTCCGATTACATAAGTTTTATTAAGATTTAGCACGAATAACTCCTGTATACTTATCAATTAGTTCATAACCCCTACCCACGTGTTCCGATACGGATTTCATTACATCAGCATCCTGCACTCTGTGTATATCATCAAAAATCATTGTCACATCAGTATTAAATTCATTTATATGTTTGTAAAAACCACCTCTACCCCAAGAACTACCAGGACCATCAACTAATATTAAATCATAGCTTTTAGGTATCTTACTAAGTATATCTTCCAAATGATACCAACCCCTTTGTTCTCGTATTCCCTCAGGTGCTGGATAATCTTTACCGTAATACCGAGACCTACAATTTATGTAATTAGTAGCAGAGGGAAATCTATCCATCCACTCAATTTGATTTTCAACAGAGTAAATAGTAAACCCAAGTTTAGATAGCCAAACTGTTCCTTCACCACTTCCAAATTCTAAAATAGTGCTTTCTTTAGATAAATTTTCTTTAATAAAATTAAGACATTCTTGACTAATTGATATACCTTGAGCCATTATTTACCTCCCCAAAGGTGATCATAAGTTTGTTTCATCCAATGAAATGTCAATCTATCATCTATATTATTTGGTATGCTGTTGTACTGATAGATCCAACCCCACTTTGTGAATAATAAATCATCAGTTAATAACTCTTTTCTGTACATATCACACATATTAAATTCATACGGTAATCTTTTATAATCTATACCTAATGTATGAGTCAAAAAATTTACTGGCGTTTGATCTGTACCAGCGTGCCACTCACTTTCAACTTTTAACAAATTAGTTCTATTATTATGGAAAAAGTTTAATATCTCAGAGAAGAATTCTCTATGTTCTTTATTGAATATTAACATACCAGAATCAAAGTAATCTGTCCACGGCATCATGTAACCATCAAAAAAATATTTAGAATAGTTTTCAATACTTCTAAGAATCCAATCGTAACTACCTTCATTGTGAACAAAACAAAATTTTCTATCAGACATTTCAAAAACATTAGGACAATCAGGATGTGGAATGGTATCAGCATCAACGTACATAACTTGATCATATTCAATACCATTTGCCTCTAGTAATTCAAATACGTAATACCTTTGCCAAGACACTGGCATTTGGCTATGAGGTAAAACTTCTTGATCTAAAACAAACAGTTCACAATCATTCTTATCACACCACTTTTGCCATGATTTAGTACAGAATACATAAGGATCACTCCTAGTTTCAGCCCACCTACCAACTTCTCTCTGTGAGCCTTTTAATGTTATATCTACTATAAAAACTACATTTTTCATAAGTTACAAATCACACCTTCTCTTCCAATTAAAGTAACACTTTCTCCATTCAATCTATCAAAAGTAAAACCATTGTATTCACCGATATGCCTACTTACCGGCACTCCACTCTCCATCACCGCTGTCTTTATGGATTCATCTTCTTGACCATAATCATCAAGCACTAAAATCATATCTTTGTTACGTTGTAAGAATCTACTTATGTCAAATTTAACCAGTTCAGTTGAATGACCTGCATCAATAAAAGCAACATCAACATCAGGTATAACAAAATTTTTATCATAAACATCTTCTTGACTAATTTCTACATTACTAACATCAGAACACTTTTGTTTTATGTCTTTAACATTTTCATCTGATTGCTCAAATGAGTATACTTTTTCAAAACACTCAGATAGCACTCTAGTTGTGTCTCCCTTACAAGAACCTATTTCTATGCATTTCAAATCTTTCCTATCAGCAAAAATTCTAAGTAAATCTTCTTTAAATTTTCTAGAAGTTGTTTTACACCACGTATTTTTGTGAACCAATTTATTTAAAAAATAATTTTCATCGTAATTATGCTTTACCGTATCCCAAGTTTGACTAATTATTTCAGTTCTCTTGTCTTTAGGTAGTCCACTGAAACCCCACACGTAACCATGTTTAATAAAAAATGGAGTTGGATCTTCATTAAGTTGCCAATTGTGATGAAACATTTCTTTACGATGAATATGGCACAACTTATAACTAAATGGTAAATCTAAGTTGATATCAATGTCGTTCATCTGTAAATGATAATTTAATGGCGTTTGCTCTGTGCCCTTTCTAACTGTTTGGTCTTGTAGTTTTACAAATTCATCTATATTATTATGATATAAATCCTTAAAAGATTTAAAAACTTCTTTATGTTTTTTATTAAAAATAATTAAACCTGAACTAAAATATTTTTCTTTATCGAATTCATATTCGTTAAAAAAATCTTTATAACCAATTATACTTTTATATGTCCACCCTAAATTATCTGTATCTCTCCAAGCAGTAAATTTATGATCTGTTAATTCAAATACATTTGGTGTATCCCACTTTATTATATTCATCCCATCTACAAGATATATTTGATCATAATCTATACCAGCCTCATCTAATATATCAAAACAATAAATAGCCTTTTGCCAATTAATTCTAAACCTGGTTAAATCTTCTTCTATTGGTTCTTCCATTGGAAAAAATATCACATCATGTTTTTTACACCAATATTCCCATGATTTTCTGGTAATGTCCATCCATTCCCATCCACCGTATTTTTCAGAATATTGTTCGTTTTTTACCCCAACCCAAAAGACTACATTTTTCATTGATATAATGACCTCACTTTATAAAATTCTACATCATTCATATCACGTTTTACTGTCTGATAATTACGATGGTATGAATCAAAAACATCACGTGTGAAGTATGGCTTGTCCATCTGAGACTTAAATGATTCAAAAAGATTTCTATACTTATCTTTGATATTATCACGTACATCGACAAAGGTATTAGGCACCCAGCCAAATTTAGTGCTCGGCGTCATGTACTCAACCAAACCCATTTTCTTACTCCTAGTTAAAGAATTAGCTATTTTATTTATTTTTCTATGATCTTGATGGGTGTCTTCAAGTGGTGGTGAAAGTAGCAAATTATATTCAGCTTTAAACAACTGTTCCATTTTTGCTACGAAAGTATCATATTGTATGTCACGAATAAATTCTATACCAACAAAATACAAACTAACGTTTTTATAATTAGACCAAAACTTTTTTACCTCTTCCAATCTAACCTCTCCACTAGAACTATGTTTACCACCAGAAGAGATATTATACACGTGAAATGTTGTATCCACGTTTTTAGATACAGTGGCAGATATAGCGTATTCACAATCATCAGGATGAGGTGAGAGGCAGGCAACAAAATCAGCATTTAAAAATTTACTCAAATCACCACCTCATTAAAATATCGTAACACGGTAATTTCTTTAGGTTCAGGAACTGTAACCTCTTTACCATCTATCAAATCTAGTATTATCTTTACAAAATTTACACCAGCTAAAGTAGTGAAATAAGTTCCCCCACCAAAACGTGGATTGATTTCAATAAATTTAGGATCACCATTTTGATCTTCTTTCATTTGCATACAGGTAGCGCCTTTTAATTTTAAAAAGTTGGCTATCTCACGACAATAATTTTCAATGTTTTTGTTATTAATTATTCTACCTTTTGTAGATATACCAGCCTTTGTTTGTAATCTAACTCTTGGTATAACAGATAACACATTTGAATCCATATCGGATAATACATCTATGGTATACTCTGTACCAGGTAGGTATTCTTGATACAAATAGTTATCCTTATTTTCATCTATTAACTTTATTCCCCTACTACCCTTTCCTGTTTTTGGTTTTGAAAATATAGGAACAAATTTATCAGTGGTGTGTGGTAATGGAAAATCTCTACTACATTTTTTATAGAATAAAAATTTATTGTGACAGGTGCTGATTGAATGATAATCCGACATGAATAAATTTACACCTTTGTAGTAGATATCTCTCATCAATGATATCGGCTCTACATCGTCACTCGTAGGTAGTATCAAATCAATTTCTTCTTTTTTAATAACCTTTGTTATCTCATCGTAATAATGTTCTTCATCAATTTTTGGTATAACATAACTTTTATCACTTAGATGAAATCCAACAGCCAACTCATCACAATCAACTGAAACTATCTTATGTTTTCCTTGTGAGTCACATTCTGAAAGTGATTTTATAGCACCAATAGCAGCAGGACCACCAGCGCCTAAGAACAATATATTCATACTGTCAAACCCTCTTTTTTATACCACTCTTCGTTGTTTATAGCTCTATCATCTATGAACAGATCATAAGCTGGTTTGCCAAGTTTTAAACCATGAAATTTAACACCCCAATTTTTTACTTGTTCTAATGTAAAAGAAAACCAGTCTATACCTGAAGAAGTTCCTCTCGATGTAAAGAGTTGAATATGGTGACCTTCATCATATTTTTTATTTATCCAATCTATAACCTCTTGATATGGTTTGGCATCTTCGTATTGACAATTTGTTGAACATATAGTACCATCTATATCAAAACAGTAACGTATTTTATCCATATAATAACCTTATTAGTATACTAATAAATATAAGTTTAAATCGTAGACACACCATGTTTTTGTACTACTTTTGTAGTACATTCTTGAGCAAACTCTATTGATTTAATTATATTTTTTGTTTTTAAATAACTCACCACCAAACCAGCAAGAAAAGTATCACCAGCGCCTGAAATATCTTTTACTGGTACATCTTTTGTTGGATATATTTTGTGCTTAAAAATACAACCTTTATTTCCTTGTGTTATAATGGTCTTATCTCTAATTATATTGTCTTCAAAAAACTCTTTGTTTTCACTATACTCTAAATCATTTATTTTTATGTAAGTAGCATTATTTATCCACTCACCGAGTTTCTTTTTGGTGTCAACAAATACGTTTTTATTATTATCACATATCAATTTGATATCATCTTTATTTAAAAAACCTTTACAGTAATCTGATATAATAATAGCATCAAAATAATTATCTTGTATATCATTTAATAAATCAAAATTAACTCTTCTACAGTAATCATGCTCATCAACTCTTAAAACCAACTGATTTGACTTTTTATCTACATATCTAACTTTTCTAATACTGTTTGGATTAGTAATCGTAACTATCTCTACACCCAATGCTTTGACATTATTAGCAACATTTTTAGCCATACCATCGTTAGAAGTTTCTCTAATTGGATTAAACACAGGCACTGGTGCTTCTGGAGTCAACCTAGTTATGTCACCATAAACAAAAACATCTTTACAACTATCTCCTATAATCAAAACTCTCATTTTTTATTACCCAAATCCTTGTCTCTTTCAAAATCTTCTACGCTTTTCCACACTTTAGCTTGACTATCTCCCGGCAATACTCTGTATGAATCAGAATCCTCGTGGTGTGTGGATACCTCGAATATCCTACCTTCGGTCAATGCTTCTAACTGATGTGGTTGACCAGGATATTGTCTCACCACCCAACCAGGTTCTAATTTCAAAGTGGTTGGTAAAGCATTTTCAGTATCAATGAATGTATAGTTAAACTCACCTTCTTCAACCCACCAAGTCTCATCTTTTTTCATGTGGTAGTGCATTGAAAACTTACAACCAGCTTTAAACACTAATATCTTTCCACAATACATTTCATTGTTTTCTATGATAATTTCCTCACCCCAACCCTTTGGGATATGACAAGTTTCTTCCATAAGAACTGGTGTTTTTATGTGACCATGCTGTAACATTACCAACTAACCTCCCAATCTTCAAATTCAGCAGCAAGACAATCTATCTTATAATCCTTTCTACCACCAAACCTTTCTTGTATTTTATTTTTAGCAGTGTTTCTAATTCCGTTTAACCCATGAGTTAATTGTAAATTTTCTCCAGCATTAATTCCCTTACGTGCTTCAGATTCGTTATGCCAAATATGTAAATTCATTTGAGCAGTAACTATTACAGCACGAATTAATTCAGAGTCTAATCCTAGTAACTCCAAATCATGTAAAATATCTTCAATTTCTTTAGCATATTCGTCTTTGTGTTCAGGTAAAAAAACCTCTTTAAGTTGAATAATAGAAAGTCTATCTATTAACTCCGATTCTGTTGGTAAGTATTTTCTCATTCTAATTCATCCCTTATTATTTTGTTAACACTTTTGGTGTCTAAACCATAATGTTTTCTAGCATCATGCACACTGCCATAGTCTGTATAAAAATCATCACTAACACCAAATTTTTTAACATTTAAATTTTGAATATCACATACTGCTTCATACAAACCATTCACATCTTGAAAAACTAACATTTTTGTATCACGATATTTTTTAATTAAGTCAATATCTATTGGTTTTATTGTATGAAAATAAATTAGATTAACATCTAAATCCACTACAGCATCGTAAACGTTCTGTAAAATAGGACCAGAGGTGATAACAGTTATCTTAGAATTCTTATCAAATATATCAACTCCCTTACCAAACTTTACATCAATATCAATATTGTGTGGAAAATCTGATAGTCTAAAGTATGTGGTGTTTCCATTATCGTATTGGCTTCTAACCAATATATCAACCTCTTTATCAGAACCAGGTTGTAAAACTTCAATATTTGGTATTAACCTCATGTTAGCAATATCACTGTAACAATGATGTGATACACCATCATAAGCGTAATCAAATGTGGCACCACAAGTAACTATATTACCACCATATTGATTGTAACACATATCAAGTTTTATTTGTTCATAGCTTCTATCTGAAATAAAAGGATTGATCGTATGTACAAAAGGAATTAATCCTTGAGCTGATAAGCCAGCGGACACACTAACTAATGAATTTTCACCTATTGCTAAATTAAAAACTTTGTTTGGATTGTTTGTTGAAAATTCATTGAAAAGATACACACTAACATCTCCAAGTATCAAAACTATTTTGTTATCTTCTATGTCTACAATGGTATCTCTAAATTGCTTTCTCATCTAATTCACCCATAAAAATATTATAATATTCATCATTTGGAACTTTACTATGCCACTCAAATTTATTATCAATCAAAGTTTTACAAGGATAGCCCTTCAACGTATTTGCAACGATAACGTTTGGTTTATCTTTTTGTTTACGTCTAAAAGCATACTCAATTTGATCAATATCATGACCATCCACCTCACCAACTAAACACCCAAATTCGGTACAAACACCGCTGATATTGTTTAATTGTAAACCTCTAGTTTGTGATTTATTAACATCAAAAATTATATTCAAATTATCTAATTTTTCGTTAACAGCAATCATAATAGATTCCCAAACCGTACCCTCATTAGATTCACCATCGCCAACTAACACGTAGACCTCTCTATCACTGTTTGTAATTTTAAATGCTAATGCCATTCCTACAGCCAAGCCTATCCCATGACCAAGTGATCCGGTAGATGCTTCTACACCAGGTATTTTTATTCTATCTGGATGACCACCAAATTTACTCTTATAACTTTTTAAAGTTTCAATGTCCTTTAGTGAAAAATATCCATTATGTGATAATATCGTGTAGTAAGAAAGTGAAGCATGACCTTTACTTAATATAAAAATATCTCGGTGTTCCCAATCAGGATTTTTAGGATCATGTTTCATACGATTATATACGGTAGATATGAGTTCTACAACGGAGTAATCAGTTCCTAGTCTACCTTGACCAGTAATTTTAGAAAGTTTTAGTATGTCTCTTCTAATGTCCAAATGCTGTTTTTTCATCTATCTATCCCTTTTAGAAAGTATCGGATTATCTATAGGCCAATCTATTCCAATTTTAGGATCATCCCATTTGATTGTAAATTGTGAATCTACATCAGGATAATTACCATCATAAGACCACTTATACATCAAAACTGAGTGTTCACTTAAAACACAGAAACCATTTACAAAATTAGGTGGAACTAAAACCATCTTTTTATTTTTTTGTGATAATATAGTCCAATCCCACATTAAATATGTTGGAGAGTCTTTTCGGTTATCCACTACAACGTAATACATCTCACCGTAAAGACAGGTAGCTAGTTTCCAAGACTTGTTATCACCATGTAACCCTCTTATGACATTCTTACGAGAGGTAGAAACTTTATCATGATTAAAATCTATGTGAGGATATTTCCACTCATCCCCTTTCCAAGTAGTCCACAACTCGCCTCGGTAATCTTCAAACGAACTTGGTTGAAATACTTTAACATCGCTTTTAAATATGCCTTTGTTCACAGGACTCCTCTCCAATAATTTAATAAATCCTCACACACATTAGTCAAATTCTTTCTCGGTGTCCAGGCAAACTCATGCTTGAACTTAGTGGTGTCTGGTATCTGTAATGTAATATCAGTAGGTCTTACTCTAGCCTCATCCAACTTTTTCTTCAAATCTTTTTTAGTAGACATACTGATTAACTTATCCAATGCCTCTCCTACTGTACAAGTCTGCTCTCCACCTATATTATACACCTCTCCAAACTTCTCACTATTAGAACACAACCAATAGGCACTTATTGCATCATCAATATGAGCATAGGTTCTCGTTGAATCTAAATTACCATGATGTATAAATTGTTCACCTTTAAGTTTTTCAGCCTTAGCAATCTGATAAGCGAATGATGATAGAGCAAATTCCTTACCCCTACGAGCACCCTCATGACTAAACATACGAGTTATGATAATCTTCATATCATACGCCTTGTGATAATACTGAGACATCAAATCGTGTCCAACCTTAGATATTGAATATGGATTTGCAGCTCTGATTGGATTCGTCTCCTTAATAGGAACTTCATTCTCCTTTGGCATACCATAAACCTCACTTGTTGAAACACTAACGATTACAGGATCAAATTCAGATTCCTTGATTGCTTCTAATAAATGTGTAGTTCCAACTGCATTTGTCTGTAATGTTACAACTGGTGTTTTAAAACTAACCTCAGGAAAACTCTGAGCAGCGAAGTGAAATACCTTTTCTGGTTTAGAAATATCCACTGCTCTTCTTATACTAAGAGCATCGAGTAAATCACAATCAATAAACTCAAATCTATCATCGTCAATATGGTCAACATTTTTAGTGTCTTCCATCCATCTCTTTGTGCAGTATATTTTTTGATTTGGTCTTATGGCATATTTTAATATGAAGTCAATCATATGACTACCAACAAAACCAGTCCCACCTGTTATCAATATATTCATAATGAATTCAACCCCTCACATAATTTTTTTATCTGTGGTTTTGATAACTCCGGATGATTCCCAACATACAATCCAAAATCATGTATATGATCTACGTTTGATAAATCATGTTCAATGAAATCATACTTGTCTAAGTAAGGTTGTCTTGCTTGATTACCACCACCCGCAGTTCCAATACGATATTCAACTTTTTCATCTTCTAATAATATACAACATTTTTCAAACAATTCCAAATCTTTTTTAACCGTAATCAAAGGTAAAGCAAAATTACTGTTTCCATTCTGATGAAAATCTGTGAAGAATTTCTTTGAATCTAATGTCTCCATCCAAATTTTAAAATTTTCTCTTCTTTCGTTACAATTGTAATCCAATCTTTTTAACTGCTCTAAACCTAAAACAGCATTTATTTCTTGATTTCTAAAATTATATCCAGGAACAGCAAACGTAAACAATGGATTTAGATCAGGTCTACCCCTTTCATAATGCTCTTGTAGTTGTACAGAAGCTTCTCTTGTCATCCCATGTGACCTGTATAACTTAGCTAAATCATATAACTTCTCATCATTAGTACAAACCATACCACCTTCGATTGTAGTAATGTGATGGCCAAAATAAAATGAAAAATTAGATACATCACCAAAATTACCAACCTTTACTTCTTTATGAGTTGCTCCATGAGACTCACAACAATCCTCTATAAAGAACAAATCATTATCCTCACAAAACTGAACTAACTCCTCTGACACAGCGGCAAATCCAAGCACATGAACTAAAGATACACCCACTGTTTTATCAGTGACAGCAGCTTTAATGTTATCAAGAGTTATGGACATGTTCTCCATACTGACATCAACAAATACTGGTGTAAAACCAAGATTTACTAAAGGCGCTACATCACTCACCCACCCTAATGGTGACACTATTACTTCACCGACACCCTTTTCTTCTTTCATAATTGATGCCATAATGTAATTAGCCGAAGCTCCTGAGTTTACAAATACACTAAATTCACAATCAAGATAGTCTGACCATGCTTGTTCAAACTCCCTCACTTTAGGACCATTTGTAAATCTTTGGTTTGGAGTGGTTATAAAATCAGTTAGAGCTTTCTTATCACCATCTGTGATACTATCGTTTATTAATTGCCAAGAAAATCCCATATTTTTACCCTATATTTATTGTATTGTGTATATAAGAAACTGGTACTTTATCATACTTATCATCTTTAAATCTATTGTAACATTCTTCTAAAGTTTCATTAGCCTCTACAAATTTTTCTTTACCAATTTTTAAAATATCTTCTATTTTAATTTTTGACATTTTTCTACCAACATCTTTTTGTTTAAATAATCCGTCTGAACTATTTAATTTTAATCCAACATCAATAGAGACTCTTAAACCGCCTTCAGATTTAAGTGTTCTATGTAGACAAGCGTGATCAAAAATAGTGATGGTGTCAAACTTTAGATCACTGATATGTGTGTATTCTTGAAAAGTATTTAACCCATCAACGTAATTATGCTGTGTATTAAAAAATGATGAATCAACTTTTCCAACAATCTTATTAAATTCTAAAGAGGTAGTGTGATCGCCTAATATTCCAATGGTTAATATAGCGTCACCTGAGTGACCAGCCCAAGCATCAGAATGTAATCTTGAGGTAGCAGATAATCTTGAATCCATTTCCGTTACTCTACCATCTACGATTCTAACAGTTGTAAGATCAAAAGAGCTAAACTGATTCACTAAATTGTTATTAACTAAAATATCATTTATATGACTTTGTATTTCATTATATATCTTTACATTTTCAAACTTAGGATAAAAAGCTCCATTTGGTGTTCTATTAGGCAACCCTAATATATCATCTCTGTATCTAACTAAGAAATCATTCACATAATTAAATTTTTTATCATAAAAAGAATTCAATGTTTTAATTATGTATTTCTTAGTAAGACTTTTTAATTTTTTAATCTCATCTGTTTGTAATTTTATTTCAATACAAATTCCACCATCAAAAGTAACATCACATTCTCTACGAATATCATCATATAAAGATTCTCTTTTGCTTGGTTCTACTACATAATTAGACATTAACAAATTCTTTTATTTTAGATGTTATAGCATCAACAGATAATTCATTATTTTCTAAATGATAATCTCTATTTCCATTTTCAAAAATATATCTTTCTGGTAAACCTAACCTTAAAACTTTTTTTGAAATATTATGATCTGATAAACCCTCTAATATAACTGAACCGACACCGCCTGATAAAGTTTGTTCCTCAACAGATACTATATGCGTATACCCATTAAAAGTGTTACTGTTTATTGGATTTGGTTTAGCTCTATATAAATTATATAAACTTACCTCGTAATGTTCACTCTGTAATTTATTCCAAACATCTAAACACTTACCCAATATGTATCCAAATGAAACTAAAGCTATCTTAGGGTTATCACCGGTGTTTGGGTTTCCCCATAAACCAGGTTTTTCTAACACTATACCATCACCTGTGGAGTCAATAGCATCAAATCTCGTGTCGTAATTTCTTTCTAATCGAACATACTTCAGTGTCTCTTCTTCGTAAGATTTTTTTACCAACTGTTTAGTTAAATCTATGTTATGTGGTGTATAAATTTCAATACCTAATAATGATCTCATGTACGATATATCTTCAGTTGGAGCATGAGCAGGACCAGCTGGCATGTAACCTAACCCTACACCACAACCCAATATTGTAATTGGATTGTTACCCATAGCACATGAGTATCTAATCTGTTCAAAGCATCTAGCAACCCAAGCCCCCATAAAGTAAACATACACTTTTTTACCTTGTGCTGATAGTCCAGCAGCAAAATTTATTGTATGTTGTTCTGATATTCCCGTAGCAAAAAACTGTTTTGGTAACTCCTCTCTCCATTGATCTAAAGCAGCTGCTCCCATATCAACACTAAGCATACAAACATCTTTATCTTTCTTAGCTATTTGAAATAAATCGTCTATAAAAGTATCTCTCTGTGTCATGATAACTCCGTTAATCCTATGTTTATATCATCCTCTGTTTTAGGTATTATTGTATGGTATTGCCATACACCTTCCATATAACTAACACCCTTCCCCTTTACTGTATTTGCTATTACCACTTCAGGTCTTTTAGTTGTTTTTGAAAACACATCACGCATTTCATCAAAGTTATGCCCGTCAACCACATTAACATCAAAACCAAAACTATCAAATTTCTCTTCTAATGGCTCAATCTTTAACAACTCTTCAGTTTTACCAAGAATACCTAATTGATTTCTATCTACAATTAATCTCATGTTAGTTAAATTGTGATGAGCGATAAACATAAGCGTTTCCCATACAGAACCCTCGTATAGTTCAGCATCACCCAACATTACATAGACATTCTTTTCACTACCATAAGCCAAACCTGAAGCGTAACCAATATTATTACCTAAAGAACCACCAACATGATAACAACCAGGAATACTACCGTCTGAGTGTAATCTAAGAATACCATCGGGTGTACAATATTTGTCTAACTCCTCTACATCTATATAACCTAAATCAACTAATATCGGATAAAGCGCTGGAGATCCATGTGCTTTACTGAATATCATTGTATCGGTTTTATGATCAAATAATGTAGACTTATCATTATATAAAGACACTAGTATGTCAACATTAGATAAACAACTTGCTAAATGTCCTATGCCAGATTTTGTTTTGAAATTAAAAATTCTTTTTCTAACAGATTTTGATATCTTTTCTAACTGTAAATTGTCCATAATGATCTCCTAATTATTTGTTGGATATATAAACCCAACCCCTCGTTGATCGCCAGAAGTTTTATCACCACTGTTATATTCTATTCGATGAGTTGGACTCCAATCTGTCAAAGCATTTTTTATAAATCCATAATCAAATCTTTGTCGTTTAGAATCAACGATATAAGTATCATAACCTAACCTCTGAGGATCATGTAATCCCAAATCACCCCAAATAGGAACATGGATATCATGAACAATTATGATACCTTTATTCTTAGGCAATGCTCTTATTTCATCTCTAATAGGCCAATACCCATCTTGTTGATATCCACCACCAGCAGCACTACAATGAGCATCTAAAAAGAATATTGTATGATTAGGATCTACCTCAGATATAATTTGTGGTAATACTTTAGGCGATGATCCATTAAAAATTCTATAATTTGTTCTTGAATTTTCTATCATTCTTTTAGTCGTGATATCAATGTATTTTTCAACTAATTCAATTCCTATTACTTCATCCACCAAGTAAGATAACTCAACAGTTGATCTACCTTGATATGTACCAGCCTCTACAACTTTAGTAATTTTATATTCTTTAATTATCTCGTACAATTTATCTACAAAAAAAGAATCAGACAAAGCATATCCCTTTGGTTTTGCTATGTCATAAATTTGTTTTACAAAATTTGATGGTAAACTCATTTAATCTCCAAGTATTTTTCTTTTTAATTTTATTTTTGTATTTTCTAAAATGTTATCAGCCGCTATATCACCATATTTTTCTCTAACCTTATTCAAAAAAGGTTCATATGTGTGAAATTCTAAATAAGCCTCATCTCTAAATTTTAATATTTCTTCAGGTGATAATTCATCAGTTGGTAAGGGTTTTGTAGTATAGGCGTGAAAGGAATACCCAGCATAATCTTCCGGCATTTCAATTCCAGCCTCAACAGCCTCTTTATATAAAGCACTACCAGGAAGTGGCATCGCAGCATAAGCATTCCAAGCCATAGAACACAACTCTTTACTCAAATCTAATGTCTTTCTCATTGTCTCGTGTGTATCTCCTGGTAGACCAAACATGTAATTAGCCATCACATTGATACCAGCATCTTCTATTCGCTTTACGACATCAACTATGTCAACATCTTTAAATTTACCCTTAGATATTTCTAGTCTAACATTTCTGTCAGCACTCTCAATGCCAAGGCACAACCACCTGATTCCAGCTTTCCTAACTAATTTTAATATTTCAGGTTTACTTATGGTATCAACTCTTGAATATGTCCACATTATTAGTTCATCAGAGTATTCTCTATCTCCTAATAATTTAATTAAAGGTAGATAATACCTTTTGTTGAAAAGAAACATCTCATCAGCTATTCTAATAGTCTTTACACCCATATCAACTAACTTATCAAATTCCTTGATTATAAATTCAGGTGACCAAAATCTCATCTTATTGTAATTACCAGCAACACCAGTCTCTTCTAGGTCATCCCTATTTAATATATTTATCATACAAAATTTACATTGAAATACACACCCCAAAGAAGTGTAAAGAGCAGCATATGGTGTTCTCTTATCATGATCATACTCGGCATGCCACATCGGTGAACGATACAAATCAAACGGTTTTTCTTTGTATGGTAATAAATCCCAAGCATAACCTGGCAAATCTAAATCCATCCTCTCATTAGGAACTATCTTCTCAGGTTTAGTTAGAAATGGTTTTCCGTCTTTAATGAAACCCACACCTTTTATGCTCTCTAGTTGTTTCAAATCTGTCAAATCGTCTAATTTTAAAATATTCCAAAGAGAATACACCCCCTCATTGGTAAATATGATATCGATATTTGGCTCTTCATTTAAAACCTTATACGGTAAAGCTTGAACGTGTGAACCCACAAATGATATTGGTATATCAACTCCACTTTCTTTTAAAAGATTTGCTAACGGAACAGCACCACTCATCTGTGTTGTGCCTGAATTTACATTCTCACCATATACACAAAATGTAATTAATCTTGGATTCATCTCTTTTATTCTTTCAACAGCTTTTTCTCGTAGAAGTTTTTCTGCTAATACATCCAACACACCAACTTCATATCCTTGTGATCTACAAGATTGTGAAAGTAACAACACCCAATACGGCGTTCCTATTCCAGCATAATCAGTTGACAACCCTTGATATACATCTTTAGCACTACCAGGATTTATAAATAATACATCCATTAAGCATCTCCCCAGCATTCATTTATGTGTGTTTCTACGGCTTGAAAACTGTTTAACTCATTTACCTTTTTCCAAGCATGTTGTATGACTTCAAATCTTTTGTTCTGATCATTCATATACTCAACCATTCTTTTTTCAAGAACCTCTTCATCAATCGTAGCTGTTTCAGGATAGTAAATGTGATGATGTTCATTTAAACCACCAATATTTATAGAACCAACCATAGCTACTTGAACAACCTGTGTTCCAGGATGTATCGTTGTCGGATCTAAATTGAAATGATAAAGATACGGACTCCATAAATCTATGAACTCTTTATGTCCAAGGTGAACAAAATCTTGTCCATCTTTTAGTGGTTTCATTTTTACAGGCATGTTGTATTTATTTCCAATATATTCAGCAAACTCATACGTTCTACCCCTTCTATGTAAAGGATTAGGTATATAAGCATAGATACCGTTTATCTTTTCATCAGAGTAAAAATTGTCATAATAATAATCAATATTTTGTGGTTGTTTGAAAAACTTTATTTTCATGCCAGTGTATTCTTCTATTGGATCAAAAACTTTCATTGTCTCTTTGTTTTTTGGAGATTCAGCGTGTAAATCATCACATGATTTCAAAAACTTGTATCTATTCTCAACTCTATGTGGTTTTACATTCACTTCTTTTAGTGAACCAATTACTCTGGTGTTTGGATACCTTTTTTTAATTCTCTCTACACTATAATCATTCCAACAATGATCGTCTAAACCTTGTCGCTCACAAGCATAAAATATTAAATCTACATCTAAATCGGGAAAATCTATTCCTCTATCAACCCATTCACTAAGATTTAAAAAACTGCTTCCTTGACCAAACCATTGATAATTATGAATTACAGGAAAACATTTAGATGACATAGAATGGTGAAATGTAAATGGTTTATTTGTCCAATAACTAAATGCTTCATTGTTTTTAACGTAATATGAATCTATATTAATTGCTGAATCCCAAAATACTGCTACTTTCATATCTGTATTCCGCTTATTTCTTCATTATAAAATTTATTTTGCTCTACCTGTTTTTCTATAGTTTTTGGATGTAGAATACAAAATGTCTTATCTGTTGGTAAAGTAGCATAAGTTTTATAACCAGTTATCTGTTCATGTACCTTCTTTTCCCATCTGATATTTGGTCGGTTACGAAATACCCTACCTTGCCAATCAGGAAAGTTTACCCAACCATTCTCGTCTAATCTGTACCCATAGGCTCTACAATGTTCTTCTGTTATACCATCTACGGTATTTATTCGTGGTAGATAAATTAAATCAATTCCCTCATTACCATCTATGATGTCATGAATGTTTTTTATCATCCACCTACTTATCATTTCATCAGCATCAAGATTAAAACTATAATCACCACTACCCATGTTCTTTAGGTAATTCTTTTGTGAAGCAAAATCACCTAATAGATTTCTTTGTTCATAAACTATGTCATGTGCTGATACATAGAAATCCAATATTTGTTTGGTCTTTTCATTATCAGAGTAATCATCTAAGATAACAATTTCATCCTGTGGTTGTTTCCACTTCACCAAAAACTTTAGTAGTTTTTCTAAGGTTTTATCCTCA
>MDSV01219830.1_pt1 | contig 17339 bp, 27 predicted proteins | sample 810851 | NCBI WGS metagenome assembly MDSV01 (sample SAMN05326640, study PRJNA326480) | marine metagenome | isolation source: seawater | place: Atlantic Ocean: North East | collected 2012 | reverse complement strand
GTTATTGAAAGTACGTATAAGTTCTCATCGTACTCGCGTTTCTGTTTTTCAACTTACATTACTAGCCGTAGTTCAACTGCGTGTTACCACGCCGTTCACCCCTCCTTGCGGAAATTTGCTACTCACGGCCTTATTCTAACTCGAATCATACAGGGATGATAGAGTTTTTTGTTTAATCTGTTGATGCTAAATCTGTTGATTAAACGGAACCCACGAACCAGGCCGAAGCCCGAATAAACGCCTCTAACGAAGCGGTTCGTGGGGTGCAGCCTGTGAAGGCTGCGGCATCTATTGATGCTTTAATCTGATGAGAGGGAGTGGTATAGTGGCCTATCACTTACCTAAATCTTGTTTTCATGGAGATGAATTAAATTCTTCTTTCCTCCCCCTCATTATTACTACGTCGGTATTAATACCGGTATGTTGCAGTAATCTCTTACTGGTGGCCATCTAGGAGTAATCCCCTAGTGGCTTTATGTCTGCTTGGTGTAGGCGCAGATACCTAATTTGATGCAGGTGCGGTTTCCACCATGTACTCTAGAATACATTCTTCTGTGTATTCTCTAGCCCATAGCTTTCCTTCATACTCTGCATATACAATTAATTCTGATTTCCCATCACTTTTCATTGTTTCACCTGAAGGGAGTTCCCCTCCCTTCATTATTACTACGTCGGAATTGATACCGGTATATGTCAATTAGGTCTCTTATGGATGATTTGTCCTGTTTTAACATCGACCCAACGAGAGTATCCAGTATAGTCTATATCATCTTCGATTTCGCCCAGTGACCACCAAGTCTCTACGACGTTAGAATTGATCCTTCTGGCCTTTCGGTGTAGTTGGAACTGAGGCCTTCTCCTCAAAAGAGCTGAAATCCGTTGCTTTGCAAGACCTGACTTAGTATTGTCTTTTAACCAAGACTCGATCTGAGTAACAGTAAGAACTTCTACATTCTGCTTACGATAAGCAACAAAGCACTTCTCTATCTGTCCAACAATCCTCTGATACTTCCTACCTATCTTGGGCCGAGGATTGAGCTGATAATAGTCGTGGTTGTCTTTGATGTGGGCTATCTTCTCTTGTTCAGTTGCGAAGGTTTCTTCGCAACACGGGCAGGCAAGTGTCTTTGTTTCTGCAGAATTATCCATTTAGTTTCCTCTTAAATCTTCTTAACTATCGAGGATTCTGTGATCCTCCTAACAGTTTCCCATAGTGCTTCTCGTGGTAGGGCGAGTTTCTCTAACCTCGTCTTGTCTACCTTCCTGATGCGGATCGTCGTAAAGTTGTGTTCTCGCACCTTGGCTTCCTCGGCCATGTTGCTTCCGAGACCTATAGGTTATTTAAGACATACTCTATGGATTATAAGATAATGTATCGCTGGAACCGGATTGATTAAGTATATTCGCAAGCCTCGATAGGACATGAACCTATTCGAGGTCACCCTAACACTGTCAATTGAAGCAATGCACGAAGAAAGCGCCGATACAAAATTGGATAACTTCCTTTCGGCGTTGGATCTTAAGAAAAACGAGAAAATAGACCTTGTAGACTTAGGAGATCTGGTTTCTGTAGGAGAAGAAGGCACAACAACCGATTCTGAAGAGGGTAAGAAAAAGCTTCCTGATCTAAAAATGCCAGAAGAAGATTGGGAAGACGAGTGGGAAGAACTCGACTGGGACTCGTTAGACGAAGAAGATCCAGAAGAAGATCCAGAAGAAGACTATGAAGACTTTGATGAAGAAGTCGAGGAAGAGACAGAAAAGGAGATACCCTCTCCGGAAGACGACGAAGACGACGATACGGATGATGCCGAACCAGCAGAAGAGGAGGAAAAACAAGATGAAACAGACGAAATCGATGATAATCCTACCAGTACTGACACCGGAGATGTTGAAGATGAAGCTGGATCTGACGAAGTCGCCGAGGAAACTACCGATATTGAGTCAGATGAAGACGACGAATCATACGAAGAAGATGACGACGAAGATTGGGAAGACATCTGGGATTAAGTGAACGAAAATGCGATTCGACTGGGCATTCACTCCTAAACATGAGAAGCTATCTGCTTCTCAAGCCAAGAAACAATTGAAAGATATTAATGTATCATTAGAAGAACTGCCTTTGATTAGGCGAACAGACCCTGCTATTTTGCAACTCTTAGAAGAAGGAGTCAAGATAGAGGTCGACGACGTAATTAGAATTACAAGAAGTTCAAAGACGGGTGGGGACGTTCCCTACTACCGTAGAGTGATATACTGATATACATGACAGTCTATAATTGCTATACTGATGCTTCTACTATAGAAGATAGTGTAGACTCTACCTCTGGGTTAGCTGCTATACTAGTTAATATTACAGATAATAGGCTAGTATACTCTATGGGTAGGACTAATGATGTAGATAACTGCACCGTTGCAGAATTGTTTGCAATAAGGCTAGGTCTGTTCCTATCTAAGTCGGTTGTGAAGGAAGGAGATCTTCTCAGAATATGTTCTGATAGTTTATCTGCCATAGAACATCTTGAAGATGCTGTTGAGACGAATAATGAAGATGTTAACGAGATTAAGCACTTCATACATAGAATACTAAAAAAGTACCCTTGCGAAGTACAATTTCAGTGGGTTAGAGGACATTCTAACCATCCTATGAACGACATGGCTGACTACATTGCCTACCATCATGCACAGGGGTAGACTAATATCCTAACCCACCGTGCGAATATCATGGTGAACTTTGCCCGCAAAGCAAGGGACGATGCCACACGCAGGGAAAAGACGTTATCTTCTTCCAGCAGAATGAACTTTCAAAGGAACTGGGTTCATCAAAACAAAATACATCACTTTTTGTTGGGAAGTAAAGGAGTTTCTTTTGGTGCACCTTTCGACAACATTGGTTTACCGTCACACAATGTAACAGTTTGTACGATAAACGATTCGGGCGAAGTCCCGATAGCGGTTTTTAACATCGGGTATAAGCAAGAAAACACATTTCCTAAGACGCTAGACGTTTCTCAGTTGAACAACATAACGGTAAGTGCTAACGAAATCACGATAACCATGCCCAAAGACGAAGAGGGTATTGCTAACGCTACAGGATTTTACTATGGCCTGAATTCTGCTTTCACCCAACATGGTAAGATATTTTCGTCAGTACCATTGAAGATATTGGTTACGTATCATGTGACTAGCAATGCAACATCAAGAGCATTTTCGACCAGATCAAGGTTCGGAAAGACAACTTTATTGAAGGAAACAATGAGCAACGAGTCAGAATTTGTTAGAGAGTTCCGAGTTGGGGCAAATGGCAAGACGAATCTAGGCCCAATTACGCAAGCCCTTGTTAACATACCCGAAGTAGGAGAACTAGATCCACAAACAGGACTAGCGGCTCAACCTCAGTACATGATTACCGATAGAGTTACTATCAAGTTAATCAGTGCGTGAGAATATGGAAGACATCGGGACTTTTGTTTGGTACGCTACCCCTGAGCAGTTTGAAGTAAGAACAGTGGAAATAGCCGATTCTGCAAGACCCGATTCGGAATTAAGAGAAGTAGAGAGAACTTTCATTGACTTCGATATAAGAAATGGCAGATATAAGCACCGATGGGTTCCTAGAAGCCAAGCAGAAGCAATAAGATACTTGCTTTATCACGAAGATGCAGCGGGCCTTAGAAAAGCCTCAGACAAATATTACTTAGTTACAATTAGCCCAGAAGAACCCCTAGAAAATCTTACAGAAAAATACCCTCAAGCTGTTCCAACTGGTTATATGGGTGCGGTTATTCCTGTTCCTTTCACTAAAACACTGATGAAGGGAACTAGAAGAGATCCTGTTCCAAAATTTAGTGCCGCCGAACAAAAGCTTGTTTCTTTGGAATCGGGTAAAGAAGTTTCTTCGGTCAATATGACAGTTTTGTCGCCCGAAGAAATAAGAAAGATTTCTGTTGTAGAAATAGATCAGTTTGAGTCTCTTATAGAAAGCACAACAGCCAAACCTCGACCAGTTGTTGGTGGACCAATGGATGTACGTATGGGATCTGTAGGATTAGAAGATATCTGCCCTACATGTGAATTACCTTTGACTATGAAGAGTAATGAACTAACTTGCCAGGGACATTTCGGACATATTGATCTTCTGGTTAACGTCCCAAACTATCTTTTCTTGGGCGAACAAGCCAGAAAAGCAAAAGGAAATTACCCAATAATGGAAACTCTAAACAAAACTTGTCTTCATTGTAAAAGAGTAATGCTACCACAAGAAACGATGGATTTCTACCGAAGAACAATATTGAATGAATTTGAAAATGGTGGAAAAAATATGAAGTCTCGCCAACGTATAAGAAATACGCTGGCAAAAGAGTTTACCAAAGTGATGAACCCACTCCCTGGAACACCAGAAAGAATTTGCCCACACTGTGAGGAATATAGTCCAAGTTCCTCTTTTAGTTACAGAAGCAAGAAGTTTACACTCTCTGGAGAGTTTAATGGGTCAAGAGAATTAACGTCAAACCAAGTTGTGTCTATATTCGAAGAAATCCCCAATGACGATGTCTACTTCTTGGGCATAAACCCAGAAACATCTCGACCAGAGCATATGTTCTTCCGATATCTTCCTGTTATTCCCACTAATGCAAGACCACTAAAGGTACGGGAAGACGGTAAAATCGAATTAGACGAGTTGACCCAGCTGTACGCCGATGTGGTTTATGCCGCAAACAGAATAAGAGAGATTAAGCTAGCGGGCCAGTCTCTAGATCGACAATTATATGCAGAGGGACAGTTATTCACAGCAGTATCTAGAGTATTAGATAATCATAATACTACAGTAGGTAGTGGAGGTAGTAAGACTAAGTATGACTACGATGGATCGTCTTCACAAGTATCATTTGACGGTTTATTGAATAGATTAGACGGAAAAGACGGTAGATTTAGGAACAATCTACAATCAAAGTATGTCGAAAGCGTTGGTTATTCAATAGTCAGCCCCGATCCAAACCTAGCAATCGACGAAATAGGAGTTCCAATGTCAGTATGCGAGGAAATATCCTATCCTAGAATGGTTACGGAAGAAAATATGGAAGAAATGAAAGGGTATGTGAGAAATGCGATAGATGGCATATACCCGAAAGCAACATACATTTACCCTGACGGCTTTGCTGGAATACTAGGATCGATAAAATACAATTACGGTTTGATTAAAAATTGGACAGAAGAACGCAAAGAGATGGAGATAGACAAAGTAAGACCAGGTGTTGTTCTCAATATTAACCTCATGGAAGGAGACATTTGCTTGTTCAATAGAGCTCCTTCACTTCACAGACAATCAATCATGGCTTTTAGAGTAAGACCTGTGGCTTCAAAGACGCTCAGTTTCAACCCTACTGTGTGTATTCCATTTAACGCTGACTATGACGGCGATGCCATGAAGGCTCACTTCATACAATCTGAGGCGGCAAAAGAAGAAGCAGAGAAGTTAATGATGCTTACAAAGAACATAATTCACGCAAGATACGGGAAACTTACTGTTGCAACGGATCAAGATCAGACAAGTGGACTTTACTTACTGACATACACCGACAAAAACAGGCGAAGCACATGGGACAAAGGTGCCCAAGTAGGGTTTACCGAAGAAGGAATACCTTATGTTTCCAAGTCACTAGCACTTTCATGTTACTCAACTGTGTTTAGTGAGATCAGAGGTGGTAAGGAAAGGCAGTATAGGACCATAACTTCTCTTCCAGAGTCGGATGTAACTACTCCAGATGGGGATCCTGGGTATACCGGACGATCTTTGTTCAACCATCTGTTTGAAGTACTCGAAGCAAAGTATGTTTCTGCTTACTTCAAAGGGAGAACACCAATAACAGAAGTTAGAGAAGATGGCTCAGTTTCCATTGTGTATGACGAAAATGGCAAAAAGACATACGAAGAAGTACTAATCCGAGACGGTAAACTAATCAAAGGAACGTTGGAAAAGTCAGCTTTTGGTGAAGGAGGTGCCTCAATCGCTCCTTCCTTTATCTATCACGAAGGTTACGAAGCAGGTCAAGCCAAATTAGTTGAGTTCATAGAGATGGCAACAAGGTTAGGATTCGCTGCACACAGAATAATTGGCTATACAATGGGTGTGGATGACGTTTCTGAACCAACAGTTCAGAGAGACATAGATACGCTGTACCAAAAGTGTGTTCAAAAGATATACCGAATCGACCAAGCATACGCAAATGGTCAGTTGAAGGATTACGTAAGGAACTTTACACCGGAAAAAGAAGTATCAGCACTCGCCGATCCTCTCAGATATATTGAAGATCAGGTTGTTGGATTTACCAGCGAATTCGAAAATGCTCTTTTGAGACCGATAGAAGATCATCAAGGTAGCGGAAATCCTATGCAGATAGCAGTAAGATCAAAGGCAAGAGGTAAAGATATCAATATCAGACAAATGACAGGAGCCTTTGGACAAGTAAGATTGGGTAAAAGAAGAGTTACTTTTGGGCTGGAAACTGACAGAGTCCTATCTCACTACCCAAGGGGGTCGTTAGATCCAAAGCATCGTGGGTTGGTTCGGGGCAACTACGCAGTAGGGATGGAGCCAGATGAGTACTTCCTTACCTCCATAGCGGGGAGAAGAGCCATAGTTGAGTCTGGTCAAGGCAACATTGCCGAGTCAGGTTACTTAGAACGAAAGATGATCAAGGCATTAGAGTCCTGTGTGGTCAACCAAAGAAGACAAGTTGTCAACTTGAGGACCGGAAGAATCATTTCTCCTGTTGTAGGAGACGATGGTTTGGCTCCATATCACATACGGGGAGCCGATGCTAACGTAAACGAGGATGGTTATACTATTACTTTACAACCATTATTGTTTGAATTCGAATGTAAACACGGGAAATCTTTGATGGATCGATGCGAAAAATGTAAAAAATCTTCAGATTTGTCTACATTAGTTGCGAATTTAGACAAAAAAGTGTCAGAAACGACTAGAAAAGTTGTCGAAACTAAATTAGCCTTCCGAGAAGTAACAAAACCGAATGTCAAAAAGCTCGCAAAACGATTAAACGAATATTATGAAGATAGCTTGTGTAGAGTAGGAGAGTCAATAGGTGCAACAGCAGGAGCTTGTATTGGAGAACCTGCTACTCAAGCAGCACTTAGGACGTTCCACTTCGCAGGGGCAGCCCAGAAAGAAGGTGACATTAAACGACTAAGGCAGATTCTAGAATACACGACCTCCTCTAACGTTGCTCCAGAAACAATTCTTAGGTTCAAGGAGGGCGTATCAGAACAGGATGCTAATATGGTTCTCAGTCTGTTAGCCGAGGTCAAAGGAAATCAGATAATCAAACTAGTATCTTATGACGTAGAAAATAGTACCATTATGGTTCAATTCGATTTCAAAGCGATGGGGGTATACAGAATATCCCCCGATATAGCCTATCGACAAATGGTTGAGGCGTTAGATAGTGCAGCAGCTGCAGGATTATTCTCATATCAATTATTATCTGAAAGATTAATTTCAGAGGAACCAGTAAGGATCAAGGTAGAAAGTGTAGATCCTGGACCAAGTGTTTTACTATATGCTAAAGAATCTATTGTAAATAGTAACTATAACGGACTTGCAGGGGTCAGAAGTCTTGAGTTAGTACAACCAGAAAAAGATGCTTACGGGCGTTATGCCATAACAATCAAGGCAGCAGGAGCATCTATGCTCAACAATGTGGCTAAGTTGTTCCCAGGACTAATAGATGCATCATTACTTGAGACCAATAATCACGAATGGGTGGAGAAGAATTTCGGCCTGGAGGCTGCTCTAGGCAACTTATACAGAGAGCTAGACTCTCAAATGAATGGTGGAGGTAGCCTATCTAAGGGTATAGGGGAATATGATATGAGATATATACGTACTATAGTAGATTGTATGGGAGAATATGGTAATATCAGATCTCTAGGACCACAAGGGATGAGCGGTAGAGACAACCCTAGCATACTAGGAGGACTATCGATACAGTATGTCAAGGATGTTCTGCATGGCGGAGCTACTATGGGTAACAGGGATCCTGTTAGGGGAGTAACCGAGTCTATTGTTGTGGGTAAGATACCTAGGATCGGGAACTTTGCTCCAGAGTGAAATACTTGCTGTACCAATAATTATCTATTGCTCTAAACAAGACGTCTTCTGCAACTATAGGTCCAAGCTCCCGATAAGCAAACGAAAGAGTTCTTTCAAGTCTTTCAGCCATTCTACTATCATCAGTGGATATCTTCCATTCACCGCCAACATGTATTTTGTTTTCTAGGTCTATTAGAAGTTGCTTGAAAACCATCTCTTTCTTATCTCTAAAGTTACAAATCAAGCAACCAAGTGAAGCACTAAGCCTTATTTGCCCTACATTGACGACGGATTTCTTCCTCTTTAATCGATAGAAATGACCACAAAGTATACACTTCTTCCAAAAGTACTCACTCAAAGAAGTCATCCACCGTAAATTTCTTTTCAATAGGTCTTAGATCGTCTAAAGAAAGACCGATACCGTACATTATGTGATCTAACTTACCAACAACGTGCTTCTCAATTATCTTTTCAACGTCTATTTCATAATCTTCTATATCTTCTGGTTCAGTGAATGAAACATATCCTCCTTGAGGAATCCACGTCGGCCCATCTTTGACGAAAGTAGTATAGAAAGAATCTCCCTTGTCTAACTTGTTTTCCTTAGCGAGAACTATGTTATACCAAGCCGCTCCACGTTGAACACCGTCTAAAACCAAGTATGCCGAGTTTTCGTCATCAGTACTCATGGAAGCACTGGGGTTGGTAGCCCCATTGCCGTAATGTGTAGCAGTAGCATCAATCGTCTCAGTGATTAATACTCTCTTTTTCTTACCATCTACTACAACCTCCTTGTGCTGCCTCTTACCATCTTCATCTAGAAGAGGCACTTCGACCTGTCTATCTAACTGAAATAGCAGCTTTTTAGTAGGAAGAAATTTACCTAGTCTTGCTCTAGCGAACAAATCTGTCTTTTTGACATTACCATCACGTATATTCTTAATATATTTTAGCAAATCGTTCTTAACGTCCTCTGGTTCCATATCGTCCCAGATGTTATGCAATGCTTTCAGTTGTATTCCTCTCCCAACAGGCGAAGTATTAGCGTGTTTAGCCTCAAGTCCTTGGATCTTCATTCGGTCTTCTACAGCTTCCTTGGCAATATCGAAGCCTACCTCTGGCATCCAAACTACTCTTCCACCGTATCTGTTCCTTCTAGGTAGGTAGAAACGATCCATTAGCATCTCGCAATCCACTATCATCGCTGTCGAATCCAACTTATCCTGCATTAGTTTAGTTAGATGATCACCTAACTCCTTAGCCTTCTCAACACATTCCTCAGTAGTAAGGTCATCTCCCATCTTTACGAAGATGGAATCTGTATGACCATAGATTACTTGATAACCTAGTTTCTCTGATTCTTCCTTGATAGACATCAAGGAATCCCTACCGAACTTAGTAATAGTCCTAGCAATGTCCATATCACCCCATGCGAAGCCCTTGAAGGCCATCAAACCATAGAAGGTAGCCCTGAGCCTCTTTACTGTCTTCTGTGCGTCATCCCACTTCCTAAACTCGTCAGAGGTCTTACCGTGCTTAGCACCAGCTTCGTCTCTCTTGGCTTTGTATTCGTCCCTTAGTTCGTCTAACTCGATAACAGAAGCAGGAAGAATACCCATAGGCCACTTCCTAAACCTGCAACCATCGCCGATTATGTCGTCTTCTTGTTCCTCGCCCTTCTTGACCTTAGTCTCCCAGCTGCAGTTGGCAGCAACCATACATGATGGGTACAATCCTGCGAAATCGAAGATACCCACGTTCTTGTGTAAACCAACGGAATCCAGGTCTTCTGGATCAAAGACAATCGCTCCCTGTAACTTATCATCGGCAGAACTAGGGCTATCTTTAGCATACCAACCAGTCCTTTGCTTGAAAGCGGCCTTTCTCATAAAATACACTCTAGCATAGTTTGACCCATAAAAAGTACTATCAAACTTACACTTGGCCAAGCTCTGTAAAGCCATTTGCCCATTGATTAGGTTATACTTATCTTCTATCTCTACCATTAGTAATACATCTCTAAAGTTATAGTAAAGGTAATCTTCTAAGAAATGGTGATAATCCTGATCATAGAAATCGGGTCTAAACTCAGTTTTACCTCGACCGAATAGTTTCTGACCAACTATGTCCAACTTGTTTGAAGGAAGGTTAGTTGATTTAGAGTCACGGTATACTCTTTCAAAGAGTCTATCTAAAGAAATAACAACCCTACCCTTGATAGGTTGTCCTGTCCAGTTGTATCTATCTTTACGATACTTAGAAGGTGCATCTACATGCCGATTTTTTCCTAGCGATGATGGGGACAATTTGTCTGCTCCTATTCCTGTTGACTCTAGTCTAGCATACAGTGTCGGAAGGTCATAAAAACCCATACCCCATGCTAATAACATATCAGGATCGATCTCATCGAACCACTCTACAAAGTCACTTAACATAGTATACTCTTCAGAGAAATCACGTATCTCAACGTCTATACCATCAAAGTTCATCATTTTTATTGGTGTTTTTTGTGTGAAACTATGTAGATGATCACGTGCTTCAGGGTGCTGTGTCCATATCACGTATTTGTTGGTATAGTTATCATAGCACCCTATAACATTGATTGTTTGCCTGTCTGCCCATATGCGATTATGCGCTCGCATATGCTTAGGACCACTACTTTGTGCAGGGTATTGTAGAGCTTCAAGGTCAATAAATACCTTTCTTGGTTCATACTCTGGCATCTCGTCTACGTTGTCAATCAGATATCTATCCTCATAAGGGACATCTGCTTCATATGTACCACTTAACTCACGAGATACCTTGCGGACCATATTGGGAGAATCAAATAAAACTTTCATTAGAGGCTCACCATTAGCATCTACTGCGTCTGTGGTTTCTTCTACCTTAGCACCATGATATTTACCTTCAATGTAATCAACCACCTGATATTTTGGTATAGGTCGCTTGGTTTCTTTCACTTTAACATAGTTTGCATTAACATAACAATACGGATTAAAGTCCGATACAAGCCTTTCTTTTCGTACCCAGTGGTCTAGGGCATTCTTCTCTCTCCAACGCATTACGATGTCTTTAGAAGGCCATTTTCCACCATTCTTGTCGTAATCTCCTACGCCTGTGCTAATAATCATTCAGTTATCCCCCTTAAGAGCCGCAGCTATTTCTTTAATATGGCATCCTTTATGACAGAGAATCCTGCCATCTGTATCATTAAAGACAAACGAATTAGCTGTATGCCCGCCTTCTCCTGCTTCCTTTAAGATACAACTAGGGCATTGTCCTCTGTACCAACCTTGTCCATCTGGTCCTGTTAAATTGTTGATCCTAGTCTTAAGAGAGTCAAAGTCGATTGTCCCAAGAGCCTGTGAAAACTCCTTTTTGAACTTCTTTTGTAAGTAAAGCTCCTGAGCAGGAGGTGTTCCTGTGCCAGAGGCTAGGAGTAATTGTCGCAAAAGATCTAGTTTATCTTGGTCACGAAAGTGAACCCTTCCCTTTCTTACGTGTTGATTAGACAACGCATATGCTTTCGAAGCTGTGACCTTAGCATCCTTTAGTAATTTTAGATAGTCAGCCACTGACATATCTGGATATTTCATACTCATGGGTTCTTCCCGGTAACTTACGGTTTATAGTTATAACTAAGTTTAACTTACTTATTCTTCCTCTTCGTCCCAAAAATACCGATTAACATCACCCATTCGAATAGCTCTAAAACCACATCTTTTCAACCAAAAAGCGAATGTTCTAGCAGATTTACGCCATTGTTCGTTCCTTCTATCACGATGTGTACGACCTAAAAGATAGTTGTAACCAGACTCAGCTGTCAAGCCGTCATGTAAGTAAGGATGTTCTAATAACAGACTAAGTACATGGTTATCCCGCTCATTGAGCGTTTTCGCCATCCTCTTCACCCGTGACTACGTCAACAGCTTCTTCTACAGTATCTACGACACTTTCTGCTACATCTTCTGCTGCGTCTGCTGTCTTACCGACAGCACTTCCTACTGCCGATGCTGCTGTTGCTGCTGCTCCGACTGCTCCTCCGACCACCGCGCCAGTTACTTTAGTAGTGGTATCAACCACTCCTGCTGCTGCCCTTACTGGTGCCTTTGCTAGATCTTTTAGGATTGTCCCCTTTCCAATTTTCTCGTCCACTGATGCGTCCCTTAGTGCTTCTGGGACACCCTTGTTAAGAATCTCTAGTAATAATATCCAAGCTTGTGCTCTTGTTACGTCTGGGAATCCACCATTCTTGAGGATCTGAGCAGGTATTTGGAGCAACTTATCATGCGTCCTCTTACCGAAATGGTTCTGAACTTCAGAGATCCATCCTTCTTCAATCATAACGACCTCATCGATCGCCTTTCTTACAAATCCAACTTGCTTTCCGCTATACAGGTAATACTTTCCCATGAACGATCGAGATATCCCATGAGATATAAGTCATTCTTCCTCAGTAATTGAACTAGACAATAGGGATATTCTTCTCATTTTGTGGTTTTCTGTGCGTTTTCTAGGTAAAAGCTGAACATATTTCACCATTTTTACAGCAATTTCTTCCGTGAAGTTTCTATTTACTTCTGATACGTATTGACTTGCATCGTCACCAAACAACTGTTCCAGTAAATGTGCTGTAACTGGGCGTACCTCTTTGTACACAAACCAGCTGCTGTAGAAGTTTTTCATCGCATCTTTATACTCTAAAAACTCTTTATCGTTCATCTTAGCAGTATTAGTTATCATGCTTGCGAAGTCTTTGGTCGACTCGTGATCTCTGTCCCAGGCTCTTTTCCTGGCGAAGTCCCGACTATTCCCCATGCTAACACTAGTTTAGAGCAACCACTTACTTATTACTGATTTGATTATATCATATCGTCAATAAAGTTTTCATTCATTCTAATAATAGTTGGTAAAGGCAGAATTATTTCTAGCTCCGAAACCAATGCAGACTTGATAAAAACCCCGCTTTCTTGATTTCCTTCCTCTACTAGTACCATATAGTATGTATTACCCTTATACTCCATATCAGCTATAGAGAAGCCATCTCCTTCATTTGTTTCTACCTCGGTAAAGCCAAAAGTTTTGACTACTTGCTGATGTAAAAGATGATCTACGATCTCATACATTGCTTTCAATTCGGATGCGATAAGCTGCCTACTGGGTACTTCCACATGAAAGCCTGAGATGTCAGCGGTAATTAGTCTTTGGTCTAGTAGTGTGTAACAAATATCACGTCTTCTTTACCATCATGGAGGTACTTTTGCACTAACTCTAACACGTCTTCTTGAACCAATCCGTCTTCATCATAGTATCCAATAGCAGGGAAGTATATTGGGTATTTGTCATGTAATCGATACTCTGCAAGGGTTTTCAACCCACTCTCTATCCAATCGATCCTGTATCTCGTATTGTATAACTTATGCATCGGAAACCACAGTATCGGTTCGTCTGTGTTAGTTTCTGATAAAACCAATTGACCTTCTTCTATTCCGTTTTCTTCGATGAACCCCATTAAGTGACTATATGCAACGATGTCTATTTTCCTTACTTCATTGATTGGATAGTTAACCATCATCTTCAACTGCGTACAAATAGGACACACGATAATACCTTTCTCACACATTGTTAGTGGAGTATTAGTGTATAATAGAACTGCCATAAGATTCTTCCCACAACATAGTTTCACTTACTCTTCTTCATCGTATATCGTGAAGATATGTTCCATCCAATATTTATCGTCATTCATCATGAAAGACCCATCCGGTTTGATTGGAAATGGTAGATTTTCAGGAACAAATGGTGTTTCTAGCTTAGCATTTACCACTTTTACCCACATTGCTTTATGGAATTTATGGCCAGGAGGAAGCGTTTTCTGAGTTTGTTGAGCCCATTGCACGTAATTGTCTAGGCTTCGTTCCGTGCTTTCTTTGATTATCATACCTGCCATGTTTCCTTCTGGATTAATTACTTCATAAAAGCAGATAATATCTCCTGGGTGTAGTTCATTCGTCATCTTTTTGCCCCCGATTGTGGTATCTATATGCAATCTTTGCATTATGTTTAATATGGTAGGTATTGTTTTCCTGATCATTAATTAGGTATGTAGAGTTTACAGTATTTTTGGCCATGAATATTCCTTCTCCTCCCCGTCTGGGGTCTGGTATAGTCCTCTGTAGAAGTATTCCTTTTTCAGAATACCCGATATAGTAGAGGTTTTCCATATCGTATTGCCGCTTTTTGTTTTGATAGTCGCCGAAACCAAATGTTCGCATATCTCAGAAAGGCTCATTCCTTTCTTTTTACATTCATAGATTGCTCTAACTATGTCTGCTTCTTCCTTGTTCAATTCCAAGAATCCTTTATCTTCGTTATTTCCTGTTCTAGAGAACTTAGAATTGTAACCATAAGGTGCAGGGCCTAGCTTTCTTCCTTGATTTTTGACTCCTTCCATACCCATTTTGGTTCTTTCACGGGTCTGTTCAACTTCCAGTTGTGCTAAAGAAGACATCAATCTAAAGATGAATCTGCCCATTGCTGTTACTGTATCTATGTCAATATCTATCGCAGCGAAATTCTTGTTCTGATTGGATAACCCATCTGCCCACTTAGAAGCGTTGGCAGAGCTTCTATGGAATCTGTCTAGCTTGTAAGCGATACAAATATCCCAATTATCGATGTTTTCCATCATTTCTTCGTATCCTGGCCTTTCAACCTTCATTCCAGATCCCACGTCAGTGTAGGTTTCGACTATCTCGTAATCCCTAAACTTGCAGTATTCCTCGCACTTGCGTATCTGCTGTTCTACGGATCCTTCAGATTGGTGTTCTGTAGATACTCTAGCGTAAATTACTGCTCTCATCTCATCACCACTATTCTACAAATCTTCGATTCTTCGTCATAATACATATAGTCAGGAAGCTCTTTCTGACAGTGGGGACACAGCATCACTCTTCCTCCTCCTGTGAGAACTCAAAGTAATCAATATCATACTTGGCTTTGATCGACTCAATTTGCTCAATACACTTAGTCAGATCATCATGGAAGCGTTGGCTCTTTTCCCTGATAAGCAACATTTCCTGATGCTTAGCGTCACACGCTTTGTTTGCCTTAGTATAAATTATGGCTAACTCATCAATGCCTAGTTGGAATGCCTGTGCTTCTTCAGTTTTTGCCATCATATCTTTATGGTATTGTTGTTGCTCTTTGTCAAAACGCTTAAAATCGTCCTGATTTTGCTTTTTCGAAGCAATATCACGATTCGTCAATGCTGTATCTCGCAATGATTTGAACTCTTGAGCCATCATATTATGTGCATCTCTACTCTCTTTTAGCTTCTGTATTTCAGAAACATGCCCCTTCACTTCTTCACTAAGGCCATCGCGTTCTTCCTTTAGCCCTCTAATCAGCTTGTGCTGATAGTTACGCTTCCTACGGTGTATTTTCATCTCCTTATACAATTCATCTACTAGTGCCAAATCTTCATCTACATTACTTACTGCCTGTCTTATACTCATTATATCCACCTAAACAATTTTGCTATCACTACTACAGATAGTAGTATATTGATTCCTTGACCTATAGTACGCCATAGAGCCATCTCAGCAAAGTGGCGCTGAGACCACTTTTCTATCATACCGTCATCAGGATCGTTCATCCCCAATCCTCCTCAAACTCTTCCATTCTTTCCTTTCTGGCTTCTTCTCGCCACTCTAAGAGACCACCTACTACTCGTTCCATGGCCGCTAAGCCACTCTTTTCTTCGTACATCTCCATTAACATCTCTAATGCTCTGCCTATGATCATCGCGTTGATGATCAAGGCTCCTAGGATAAGAATATCCAGGGCCACATCTACTTCTGAAAGACTTATTCCAAACATATCATAACCACCCTAAGCCTATCCTATCTGCCCACCACTCATGTAGCTTACCCATCAGCATATACATTACTATCGCGGTTGGTATTGCTAGGCAACAACCTATAGCAGTGCCAGCTAGTGTCATTGTTGCATCCATTATATCATCACCGCATTGTTCCACCATGAAGGAGGATCCCTATTCTTCCAACTAGCAATATATGCTTTATCATATAGATAGTATAACCTATATTTATCTACTACTGATAGACTATTAAAGTTAGGTATAGATTTACATTGTTGATAATCTGATATAGCCACAGCAAATGCGGTCTTGCCGCCTAGAGAGGGCAACTCTGGTGGGTTGTCTCTACACCATTCGATAACATCTTGGCACTTATGCCTGCGATCATATCGGTACGTATATTCCTGGCATAGAGCTATGCCATGCTCGACAAGCCAGTCAAAGTTCTCTATACACTCCCTACTCCATATAGTACAGGGATGATTATAGTGAGTCTTCTTGTACGGTGCAATACCGTCAGGGTATGCAGCGCATAGCATTTGTGCGGTTTCCAAGGGCATCTTCACGACGTGTTTATTGATTTGAGCAACCGCTGCCTCAGTGGGATCTCCAGAAAGAACGAAGATATTCATTGTAGTAGCCTCCCTAGGAATAAAATCCACTTAGGTAAATACTGTCCTAAAGCTCTTGATATCATTGTACCACCTCTAATGCACAGGTTTTGCAAACTGTTCCTATACCTTCAATACTTTTCCAAGCAGGTCTCCATGACCCACAAGAATCACAATGACGGATTTCAAACTTACCCATTTCTTCAACTCCTTAACTGCTTAGTGATCGGTCCAACACCAACGATTAATTTATCACCTATCTGTAGTGCAGGCACACTTCTAAGATCCTTTGGTCTTCGATCCTTTTCTTCTTGAGTGTCTAGAATTTCTATTTCAGGGTGATTTTCTTCTATCCATGGCTTTAGAGTCTGACATGGTCCACACCAAGGAGCAGTCCATAAAATCATCTTTGGCTTAGCTTTCTTAGGCATTACTCTTCCTCCAGAGTTTTTCTTAGTGTAGCGATAGCCTCTTCCATATTGTCTAGGAAGTCAAGCATTTCTTGTTTGAACACTGAGTCCTTCTTGGCTCTCTGCATGATAGCATGATTGACGTAGTTTTCTTCAATACTCATTCACTCTTCCTCCTGCTTCTTCCTTGCATTCAATCCAGGAACCCATTTGATGAAATCTCTTCCTTCGTCGTGTTTGGAGTACACACTGAGGGAAATACCACCAGAGCCCAAACCCATGACTTCTATATGGGCAAAGGATTTTCCATCTACACGTAGTTTGAT
>MDSV01047620.1_pt1 | contig 17340 bp, 8 predicted proteins | sample 810851 | NCBI WGS metagenome assembly MDSV01 (sample SAMN05326640, study PRJNA326480) | marine metagenome | isolation source: seawater | place: Atlantic Ocean: North East | collected 2012 | reverse complement strand
GTAGTTGAATTTTTATCAGAAAATATACTAGCTTTAGTTGGTGTATTAATTACTTTTGGTTCAACTATTGCAACTCAAATGGTTCCTGCATTAGGAAACCAAGCTCAAGCTGCAAGAGCTGCTGCAGAAGCAGCTTCTGATATGGCAATTGCATCTGTTCAAGCAGCTGATGACATATTAGAATCTTCAAGAGCAGCTTTTCTTGCTTTTGAGGGTGGAGCAGGAAACTTCAAATTAATTCAAGAACAAGCTCGTAGTGGCAAAAAAGAGACTTTAGATTTTGGAAAAGCCCTTACAAGTTTAAAAAGGTCAGAGTCAGCTCGACAAGCTCAATTAAATGCAGGGAATGTAAAAGATAGAGCTGCAGCAGAATTAAAACAACAAGATTTAAGAAAACAAATTCTTTTAACTGAACAACTACAATTAGCAGAAACAAATAGAGCTGCAGCACAAATAACCGCAAATGCTGCTATTGCTTCCTCGAATCTTGCAACTCGACAAGCCGATAATCTAGAAGATTTTACAAATGGACAAGTAGGTTTATCTGCAGCCTTAGGAGCAGCTTCTGCAAATGTAACAACATATTTTAAAGATTTAGATAAAATAAATCCAGCAACCAGTAGATTAGGAAAAGCAAATAATTTCTTAAAGAAAACTTTTATGTCATTATTTAGTCAACTTAAAGTACTTGTTGCAGGTTTTGCTAAATTTTTGCCTTTGATTGGAACAGCAATCATTGTTCTTGGAGTTTTAGGAGCAGTACTAAGAAAAGTTTTCTTTCCTGCAGAAGTACAGGAATATAATGAACAGTTTAAAAAATTAGAGACCGTACTAGACGGAATTGAAGATAAATCAAAAGAATATCAAAAAGCTATCTCTGGAGCGTTGCCACCTGCAATAGCACAGCAACGTGAGTACGAAATATTAGGAAATGTTATTAAAGAAGTCAATGCAGAACTACAAGAAACTATTAGACTAGAGAAAAAAGCATTTGAGGCAAGAGGAAGAAGAACAGGATTTGGAAGAGACTTTGGCGAACAAGTAATAATTAAAAGAGGAAATTTAGGAGAGGACGCAACAGGATCTTTTTTATTAGACCTTAGAACTAATTTTATAAGCGAAGCGGAGGATATAGTAAACACACTTCCTGAGCTTGTTGGAGGTTCTGTTAAGCTTGCAAAACAAATCATCGAAGCTGAAGACTTTGATGGTGCAATAGCAAATTTATTTAAAATTGATGATACAGCAGAGTATAAATCATTCTTAAAACTATTAGAATTTGAACCGTATGAAAAATTCCTACTAGAAAGTGAAGACTTAAATATTAGTGAAATATTTACTATTGACCCAAAAGCAGAAGATGCTAATGAAAGATTACAAGCAATTCTACAAAGAATTGGAATTGAAGTTGATAAAACTCAGAAAAAATTTGGTGGATTAGCAGGAGTTACAACTTCATTTAGAAATACTTTACAAGAGGTAGAAAAATCATCGAGTCAATTTGTACAAAAATTCTTTCCAAAAACTTCTGTTTCTGTATTACTTACTAATTTAAAATCATTGGATAAAGAAATTAGAACAGTTGCTGACGCTTCAGGCATATTAGATAAAACAACAGCAGAAGAAATAGGTAAACTCTTAACTCAAGCAGGCCCTCAAGTAAGAAAACTATTAGGTCCAATTGTTGATGAGCAGATATTACAAGTTCTCAGACTACAAAGAGAATTTTCAGAAATGACTGAGCTAGAAAAAGAAAGAGATGAAAATCAAAATGGAATAACAGACGGACTTGAAAAACAAGCAGAAATATCTGCAGTACTTGTTAACATTGGGCAAGAAGGCGGAGCTGTTTTTGAAAAGAATTTAGAAACAGTTAAACTTATACAAAAACAAGAAGTATTAAGAAAGCAAAATTTAAAAGAAATATCACTTCTTCAAAAAGCTGCTACTGCAGCAACAAAAGTTAGTTCAACTGCAACTCTCGCATTATTTGATGTAGAAAGTAGAAGATTTCAACTTAATAAAGTTGATAGAACTAATGCATTAAATTTCCAAGCACAAGAACTTAAGCTAGGAGTTAGAATCAATGATAATGATAGCAATAGATTACAAGTAATTGAAGCTCTTAAAAAGAAAAGAGATGAAATGTTAGCAGACCCATCAGCTGATGAAAATAAAATAGCAGGAATAAATTTAGTTCTTGCAGAAGAACAGAACGCAGTATTAGAAAGACGACTAGAAATTGTTACACAACTTCCTAGAATGCAACAAGCACAAGCACAAAGACAACTTGAACTTCTAAAACTTGAAGAAAGAAGAAATGTAGCAAATCAAGCCATAGCAAAACTACAAATAGAAGCAGCAAATAGAGCAGCAGGAGGAACTGGAGAGTTGTCTGGATTTCAAGCCGCAGTACAAGCTAAAAAATCCGAAGAAGAAAGACTAAACATAGCGAAGAAAAGAATTGAACAAGAGAAAAAATTAGTCACTGCACAAAATGGTATAATATTTGCACAATTACAAGTTATTGCCCGTATGCAAATGGCAACAGGACAAATTAGAGAAGCTGCTGAAACTATTATGGCACTACAACAAATAGTAGACCTTACTAAAGATATAACAGATACTCTCGATATAGAATATGATGCTTTAGTTGCAGGACTAGGAGATGCAATTGAAAAAGAATTTGCAAAAGTATTTGGAACTGATAGTCCAATTATATCCTCAACAAATCAAACTTTATTAGCAGCAGCAAGAGCTAGTGAAGCAGGCACAGATCCAGCATTAAGTCCAGAGGAAGCACGAGCTGAAAAAGTATCTGTAGCTTTACAAATAATGAGAAAATCTTTTGATGATTTCGGAAAACAAATGGAAGATATGTTTGGAGAAGATGGTAAAGTTATTGCTGCCCTATCAAGACTAGCTTCTACAATTGCAGATATAGCTTTATCTATTCCAGAGTCTTTTAAAAGAATTGATGAAGCATTTAAAACAGAAGGAGGGTTCTTTTCAGAGTTTGCTAAAGATAATCCTGAAGAAGTAAAATCAATTAAATCCATGATGAAATTTGCAGCTGCTATGCAAGCTACCTCTGCTATAATATCAGGATTTACTTCAGTGTTATCTGCAGATGCAGAAAGAAGAACAGGATTAATTGACCAACAAATAGATGCAGAGAAAAAACTTGATGGTAAATCTGCTCAATCATTACAAAGAATAAATCAATTAGAAAAGAAAAAAGATGCGATACAAAAGAAATCATTTGAAACAAACAAAAAATTACAAATAGCAAATGCTATTATTAGTACAGCAGCAGCTGCAGCAGCAACTTATGCCTCTATGGCAGCTTTAGGCCCTCTTGGGTTAGCAGCAGCAGGTCCAATGGCAGCAGCAATTATTGCTTTAGGTATGGCTCAAGTTGCAATTATAAGAAAAACTCAATATAGTGGAGGAGTAGGAGATGTAGAAACTCCAAGCACTTCTCTTAGTATTGGACAACGAAGTGGAGCAGTAGATGTTGCACAAACCGCTACAGGAGGAGAACTTAACTATCTTAGGGGAGGTAGAACAACTGGGGGAGACTTAGGCGGCGCTGGTGGAGCAATGGGAAGAAAAGGATACGCAGATGGCGGAAAAGGTATTGTAGTAGGAGAAAGAGGCCCCGAGGTAATAACTCCTGCCGCACCTGTTGATATAACACCAAACTTTGCATTGGGTAGTGGAACTTCAAATGTTAATTTTACAATTAATGCAATTGATTCTGCAGGAGTAGAAGATGTACTTACAAATCAAAGAGGAAATATAATAAGAATGATTCGTGAAGCAGCAAACGAAAACGGAGAAAGATTTTTAGAAACAATCGATACTCAAACATATGGGAGTAGTTCATAATGGCATTTAGTAGTTTTGCAAATAGATTACCAGACCCAGTTTTCAAAATTACTGAAGCTGGAGAAAATAGCAACAGTGGACTTGCTGGTCCAGGTTTTGCTCAAGTAAGATTTTCTAGCGATCAACCAATATCGGTATCAAGAACAAATAGTGGAAGAGTGATAACTCGAGCAATAGTATCACATAGTTGGAAAATTAATATAACCTATAATCCAATGACTCGTGATGAGTTCGAACCTGTATACAATTTTTTATTGGAGAAGCGTGGTAGACTAAAGCCATTCTTTGTTAAATTACCGCAACATTCACCAAGAACAACAACAAGTGGAACATACACTATACAAGGGCCAGTAACTGCTGGAACCAGTAGTTTACTAACAACAGTTGGCTCTTTATCTGGAGGTCTAAGGCCAGGAGATATGATAAATATAAATGATTCACAAAACTCAAATCATACTAAAGCATATCAGATAACAAAAGTAAACGATAGCACAAATAAATTGTCAAGTGATTCTGCTTTAAATACTGCATCAGAAAGAAGATTATTTATCTCACCACCATTAGCAAGAGATGTTACAAACTCTTCAACTATAACTTATGCAACACCACTCATTCGAGTGATTCAAACCTCAGATGTGCAAGAATATGATTTAGGAACAAATAATTTATACCAGTTTAGTTTAAATTTAGAGGAAGCACAGTAAAATGGCAGAACGAAATATAAATAACTCAGCGTTGAGAACGGCACTTATTAATGGTGACCCGTTTGAATATGCTCATCTAGTAAAATTCGAAAGACCTTTTGCTTCTAAAAATGGTGAGTTTAGAACTAATGCTAATCGTTATGTATATCTTACTGACGGTCAAAGAGATATAACATTTGGTGGAAATACTTATAAAGCAAGTGGACTTGTAACAGTCGGTTCTTATTCAGAGACAACTCAAGCAAAAGCAACCAACATGAGTCTTACCTTGCCTGGAGAATTTCTAGGAACAGAAGTAGTAGTCACAGCTGCTTTTGGAACAAATGGAAAAATAACTGCTACTAATCAATTAGGCTCACCTGTAGATGATACAATTGATTTCTTTGAAGAAGGATTCAGAGAAGGAGATAAAGTAAGAGTAGTTAAAAACAATGGAACAGATTTTTCTGATGGAGACAATCAAAAAGATTTTATAGTTACAGGATTTGAGTCAGACAATAAAGTACTAGTACTTGCTGTTTTAGGAACAGATAGTGATGACAGTGCTTTTCTATCTTCAGCACTTTCTAGTGCGCAATTAAAAATATCTGTTATAAATGAAGAATATAAAGGTGCTACTATGGAAAAAGGCACTACTTCAGAAAATACAGCAACAGCAGATAACACCGCAACAATAACACTAGCTTCTGCAAACTCTCAGATAGAGAGAGGACAACTTGTGTCAGGCCCAGGTATACTAGATGAAACAATAGTTAAGGCTATAAATGGAGTCACACTTACTTTAGATAGAGCACAGCCTAGAGTTCCTGCAGGAGCAAAATTAGTATTTACGAATCCAAGTTTTGTAAATAGAGAAGTATTTGTATATAAAGCATATATAAATCCTGAAACAGGAGCAACTTTTGGAGACCCTGTACTAACATTTAAAGGTATTGTAGCTTCTACTAACATACAAGAGTCTCCTACTTCATCAAAAGTTCAATGGAATCTTACAAGTCATTGGGGAGACTTTCAAGAAGTAAGAGGAAGACTAACTACTGATGAGCTACATAGGGCACTTGATGCAAACGGTCTTCCAAATAAAAATTTAACAATAAGACCAGAGTATGCGTCTGATCTAGGATTTCTTCATGCAGAAACTTCTTTAAATACAATTGCAGTATATCAAACAACCGAAACTCGTACTAGACTAAAGTCAAAGAAACGAGGAGGTTTAGCAGGACTATTTGGTGGTAAAAAATATTATCAAGAAGAATATCAAGTTCAAGTTGATAATGAAGTTGATTTAAGTGTTCACTTACAAGGAAGATACTTACCTGTAGTTTATGGTGTTCATAGAATAAATGGTATACCAATCTTTGCAGATACAAAAAATGATAATTCAAAAGAAGTTTATGTTGTTTATGCAGTAGCAGAAGGAAAAGTACATGGACTTTATAATGCATTTATTGATGGCTCTCCGTTAATTTGTGTTGATAAGCCAGACTTTGATGTAAGAAATGCAAGTAATGGAACTGATGCAGAAAATACACAATTACAATGCTATGGAAGAGCAGATATAGGTAATACTTTAAGCGGTTCTATAACACAGTCGGGAACTACTACAGAAATAGACTACGATAATGAAGATATTTATGTTACTGATGCTCAAGGAAATACAACTAGACAGGATAGTACAAGTGTAGCAGATGCTAGAATAGGAAAATATAATGCTGTAAATGAAAGTAATATACCAGCACTTACAACAGGCGACGCAGCAGGTTTAAGACATAAAGAAACATTTAGTATTAGTCACCCATATAGCATGTTCTTTACCTTTTATCAAGGAAAAGATGACCAAGTTGGAGATAATAATTTAACAACAATAGCACAGGCAGGAAACTTCAAAAGACAGGCAGACTATTATAATGGAGAAAAATTATACTGGAGTCCTAATCATAGATTACTAGATACTGCTTATGTAGTTATGAAGTTTACTATTGATGCAGATCAAACAACAATACCAGAAGTAGAGTATGTAATAAAAGGAAAAACTTTAGAATGTTTTAACTATGATGGCACTTATGTTCCTGACCCAAGTGGTGCGGGAACACATACAAATTTTAATGAAGGAGATTCCGTAACGGTAGAAGTATCAGACAATGGAAGCTCTTATTCAAGTGATGGTGGCGGAACTTATAGAATATTAGATAAATATTTATTCACACCTGCCGAGGGTTCTGCCTACTATCGTTTTAGACTAAATAGTAATCCAATAATTGGTACTAATAGATATATAAGATTAAAGTCAGGTTCAAACTATTGGAATATGTTAGCATATGACTATGGAGTGATTAAAGAGAGTGACAACATATCTTTTCCAGCAGCTGACCAAGTTATTGCTACAAATGTATTAAGCACAGATAGTAACGGCGTTCTACAAGCAACTCTTACAAATGCTCAAGAAACAAAACTTACAACTTTATATCCAGACTTAGCAAGTAGCACAACAAAAAGAGAGTCTCTTCAAATTACTGGAGGAACTGGTATATTTGCAAATCTTAGGAAAAAAGTTAGTCGTGCAACTTTCAATGCAACAAGTAATTTACTAACTTTTGTAGATACTAGCTTTTCTGCTAACCAAAATTCAAATGCAGGACAGCCTTTAAATGGAAGCTCTATTGTTTCAGGAACTAGTTTTGATTTCAGTAATGTAACTTTAGTCTCGTCTTTATCGAGTAATACAAGAATAATTGGTTCAAAATTAAAAGTAATAGAAACTGGAGAAGAAAGAACAGTTACAGACTTTAATACATCAACAAATATATTAACAATTGACACTCCTTTTATTGATTATCCAACTTCTAGCATGAAGATTACAATTACTGGACTAGGAAGTGATGAAAGAGCTTCTATCAATCCAGCAATACAGTTAACAGATATGCTTACCAATAAAAGATTTGGTAAAGCTCTTGACCTTGAAAATGATATAGACCTTACTTCTATAAAAGAATCTGCTCTTTTATGTGATACTCGTTCTGATGTAGTAATACCATTAGCAAGCACAGCTTCATGTGTAGCAGGAGATATTTATAAACTTGTAGATGGTTCTGGAAATCATATTGCGTCAGGAAAAGTAAAAGCTGCAACAAGTTCAACTTCAAGCGTTGTATTAACTGAAGTCTCAGGAAAATTTACAAGAAAACATTATGACTATATTAGTTATAGAGTTGGAGATATTGTTTACAATACAATTGGAGGTGCAACACGATATTATAGAGTAGCTTCGGCTGGACTAAAGTCAACAGCACCAATTCATATTACTGGAACTGTTAATGGCTTTACATATATCTCTTCTTTGTCTTTATCAAAAGTATCTGGGTCAGGACCAAGTAGTTTAACTTTTGCACTTGATGGAAGAACAGTAGAATATAGTTTATATGATTCAGACTTTGTAAAATATTGGAGATATCTAGGTTGGGAAGAAAATAGGCAACATGCAGTAACACGACATCAGACCAATTTTATCTTTGCAACAGAAAGACCAATATTTGAAAACATACAAGCATTACTAAGTCATTTTAATGGACAACTTGCATATTCAAATGGTAAATACTCCTTATCTGTAGAGACAGGAGAAACAGCACCAAGCTCAAGTATTACAGATGGTATACAACAAAATCCAGAATTTATTACAGACGATGATATTATTGGAACTATATCACTTAATGATAATGCACAGAAAAACGCAAAGAATACAATTAAGGCAAGTATAACTGACCCTCAAAATAATTTCCAATCAAGAAGTGTATCTTTCTTTAATTCAGACTTTTTGAAAGCTGATAGAGGAAAAATAAAAACAGGAAATTATCCTGTTACAGGTATTACAAGTTATTACAATGCTCGTATAGGAATTGAAAAAGAATTAATACAAAGTAGGTATAGCAAAGAAATATCTTTTACCGTAGGACCAAAAGGACTACTTTTAAAACCTGGAGAAGTTATTGGATTAACTTATAAACCTTTTGGTTTTGAAAATAAGTTATTTAGAATACAAAATTTAAATTATCAAGCAAACTGCACTACATCAGTAAAAGCAACTGAGTATAATGATAATATTTATGCAATTACTCCTCAAGTAGCAAGTAATGCACAAAGAGCTGCATCAGGTGGAAACTTCTCTTTAAAAGCTCCTGGAGCCCCTACTAGTTTAACAACAGGGACTGCAAAACCAGGTATTATTACTCTTAACTGGACAAATGCTACAGATTATAAAGAAACAATTGATTCTACTGAAATCTGGAGAGCAACAGCACAGGGTAGTAGTGGAGAGATAACATCTCATGCAACTTTACTTACTGTAGTAGATAATGCAACAACATTTAACGATGCTGTCGGTGTAGCAGGAACTTATTATTATTGGGTAAGGCATAGAAGAGTTTCAAGAAGAACAAGTGATAACTCAACAGTAAAATTATTGAGCGCATTTGAATCAAATATAGACGCAGGTGTATCCGGAGTAGCAAATGTGCTTTCTCCACAATTAGATGTTGATATATCTAGTTTTCAGGTTAAATTTAATGCATCAAACGCACTAACTCCTGGAGGAGCTTCTCAAGACGCTACGTTTACTGCAACACTGAGAAATATTACTGCAAGTAATGTAACATTTACATTAGTAGATGCAGACGGTAGTACAACTGCAACAGATGGAGTAGTATTTACAAATAGCAGTGCAAGTGTAGTTGATAGTAGTGCACCATTTACTGCAACTCTTGACGCTTCTAGTTTTTCACACAATACAGCAAATAAATTTGTAAAAGTAACTGCAACAGATTCTGGCACAAGTGAAAGCTTTACTGAACTTATACCAGTTACAGTTACAAAAGATGGAAGTTCAGGAAGTCTCGGACAAGATGCAAAAGCAATCAAACTTACTCCAAGTTCTCATGTAGTATCATATACAGCAACAGGAGGAGAAAGTACAACAGTTTCATTTACTACTGCAACACAAGGAACTTCAGGATTCTCAGGAACTCCTAACTATAAGTTTTTAGTAGGTGGAGTACAAAAACAATCAGGAACAACAAGCACTTTTACATTAGCAGATTCTGATGAACCAGCTGCAGAAGCAACTGTAAATGTTACGGTTCAATTATTTGATGGCACACCTAGTGGTAGTCCAGAGGCAACTGATACAGTTACAATCTTTGGTGTAAAGTCTGGTGCAGACAGTATAACTGCATTTTTAACAAATAACTCGCATACAGTTTCTTCAAATCCTGATGGTTCATTAGCAAGTGGAGCATTAGATGACGCTGGTGGAACATTTAAAGTTTTTGTTGGAACAACTGATAGAACAACAAGTTGTACATTCTCAGAAGTTGCAGGACAAGAAACTAGTGGTTTAACAAGTAATATTGGCAGTTCTACAGGAGTATATGAAGTTACAGGACTTAGTGTTGATAACGCTATCAATGTATTTAGAGCAACTATACCTAATAATATTTCACCAACAGGTAGTAGTGTAACTTTAGACCAAACATATAGTATATCAAAATCAAGAACAGGAGCAGCAGGATCTGCAGGTACAAATGCGAAAACAGTAGGATTAACATCTAGTGGATATGCAATAGTATACGACTCTAGTGGTTCAAATCCAAGTCCAAGCGGAAATCTAACATTAACTGCTTCAGCAACAAATTTTACAGACCCTTACTTTAAATTTACAGGAGACGGTCTTTCAAACGAATCAAGCTATACTGATGGTAGTGGGGCAGTGGACACATTTACTTATAGTATACCAAGCTCTTTCTTTAGCACACCAAAATTAGTAAGAGTTGGAGTATCAGAGGCAGCAGATTCAAGTACAGAAATTGCTTTTGATTCTATAAACATTAGCGCAGTAAAAGATGGAGTTACTGGAGCAGACGCAATAACAGCTATTCTAACAAATGAGGCACATACTTTACCTGCAAACTCAGGTGGAACAGTTACAAGTTTTACAGGCTCTGGAACTTCAATTCAAGTTTTTAAAGGTAGTACAGAATTAAATGGAATAGTGAGTGGAACTCCTTCAACAGGTCAATTTAAAGTAACTGCTACTGCCTCAAATATTTCTACTGGAAATATATCTAGTTCTGGAAATCCAGTTGTAGTCGCAGATCACAGTAATATGACTGCAGATGTTGCGAGTATTTCTTACGCTATCAATGTTGAGAATAGTCTTACATTAACCAAAAAACAAACTTTCTCGAAATCTAAAGAGGGTGTAGCAGGTACAGATTCACTAAGTGGAGTTTTAACAAACGAAAATGCATCTGCAGAAGAATTTGGTGGTTTTGGTTTTGGAGCTTTTTTAAGCTACATAGGAACTGACGGAGAGTTTAAAGTATTTGAAGGTACTACAGAAAAAACAAGCGGAGTTACTTTTGGTATTTCAGGAGGGAGTTCTTCAGGTGGTTCAACTACTAAAACTCAAAATGGATTAACTCTTACTATTAATAATAGTACTGGAGTATATTCAGTTGCAGGAGCAAGTTGGTCAACAGAATTAGAAACATTTACTCTTACTGCAACAGTTGGTAGCACTGTAATAGAAAAAATTTACAATATTGATAAAAAAACCATGTTCACCGTTACTAGACTAACAGCAAGTGAACAAGCTTTTTCTTATGATGGAGGAAGTGCAAACCCAAGTCCTGCATCTATTACACTTACTGCTTCAGAACCTTCAGATTATAATAATTTTCCGTCTGGAAACTATCAATATGAGTTTAGCAAATCTACAAATAATGGAGCAAGCTTTAGTGTTATTCAAGCATTCTCTACAGATAGAGACATAGTTATAAGCGCAGGAAACTTTAGTTTAGGAAATGAAATATTTAAGGTCAAAATAAGACACTCTAGTAATACAGGACAAGTTTTAGATGAAGACCAAACCACACTTCTTAGATTAAAAGAAGGGCAAGATGGAAGAAGTAATGCAGAAGTAAAAATTTATCAAAGGTCAGATAGCGCATCAGCTCCTGCTGTGCCAAATAATAATCTTACTTATGACTTTAGTACGGGAGCATTTACAGTTGCAGATGGCAATGCCGCAATGGATAGTTGGGCGTTAAGTTTAGGAAATGCAGGAAATGGAAAATTTTTATACTCTTGTACAGCACAAGCAGTCGGAGCAGTTGGAGCAACACAAGATGTAATAGCACCAAGTGATTGGTCAACTCCTTTGAGGTCTGTAGTAGAAGAACCAAGAAGTATAAGAGATACTTTATTTTATTCAGCATATACTGTAGGAGACCCACAAGAATTAAGCACAACACAATTAAATGCACTTGTTTATGATTTCTCTGCGAGAGGTTTTACAAATGCAACTATACCATCAGGTTGGTCAAATGATAGACCAGCAAGTTTAAGTGCAACTTATTCTTTTGTACTAATAAGAGTCACTGAAACAAACTTTGAAGCAGACAGTGAAACTGCAGGAAACCAAACAAAAACAGTCATTAGATACGGGTCTAGAGGAGGCTTTAGTAGAATTAAACCTGGAGATTTTGAAGTTGATTTTAATGGAACAACGGGACTAAAATTTAGATTTGATTCTGGAGGTTTTACAAACATTGGAACTCTGCCAGCCGCTATTAAAAATGACTCAATTAATCAAAGTTTTATTGCAAGCAAAATATCAGATGCAAGTACTTTTAGAGGTTCTATTGGAGCTGGTACTAGTAGTTTCAGTGGTTCAGCAGGAGACTTAACAGGAAGTTTAAATCCCGATAGATTAAATACAAGTGATTTTCCACAAAAAGGAATATTAACTGCAGCTAATGGAGCAGCTGCTCGTACAGTTATAGGAGCTGGTACTTCAAGTTTTAGCGGAAGTGCAGCAGACTTAACAGGTAATCTAAGTCCTGATAGACTTAATATTAGTAATTTTCCACAAAAAGGAATATTAACAGCTGCTAATCAGACAGCGGCTCGTAGTGCGATAGGTGCTGGTACAAGTAATTTTGATGGAGCTTATGGTAGTTTGTCAGGAACACCTACTATCCCTACTAATACAAATCAACTAACTAATGGTGCTGGGTTTACTACTTTTGATGGAGCTTACGGTAGTTTGTCAGGAAAACCTACTATCCCCACTAATACAAATCAACTAACTAATGGTGCTGGGTTTACTACTTTTGATGGAGCTTATAGTAGTTTAAGTGGAAAACCTACTATTCCTCCAACAGTATCATTTAGTGGAAATAATATATTGCTTGATGGAGTAAGTCAAGGAGCAGTTAAAAACTCAGCATTAAATATAGGAAACATTACAGGCTCTCCATTTGATTCAAGTGGTAACTTAGATTCAGGAGAAACTATAACTGTTGGGGCAAAGATAACTATAGATAGAAATAACGAAAGGATATTAATAGCAGACTAATGGCAGAACGAGTAAAATTAGGAAAAATAAGTGGCTCAATATATGGAGTCCAAGTAACTAAACCTGGAAAATCTTTTTCAGATAATCCAGCACCAACTTCAAAAGATATGTTATTTGATAGTACAAAAGTACGAACAGGACAAATCTATGCAGGAGGGCAAGGATTAAATTTAACAAGCTCAGGTAAAAATTGGAGAACAGGTTCAGGAACAACAAAAGCAGACTTAGGCTATATTCCTCTCATCACTTTAGTAGAGAGATTTACTGGAGTAACAGAGAGCGATGCCGCAGATGATGCCGATGGGTATGAAGTTATAACAAATATTAGTCAATGGGAAAGTACTGCTGATAGTGTATACCCTATAAGTGCAAATGCTAAAACTCCTGGTGCTTCTGGAACAGGCAGTAATGGAAATACTAATACAAATTTTGGACAAAATGCTCCAAGTAGAGGAAGAAGCTATGGAGTTATGGAAGATGATAATAATGTAGAGTGTCAAAATGCTTCTTTCTTTGTATTAAGAATACCTTGTGCTTTTGGATATATGAACAACACTTATTTCCAACTACCGAGTGGAAGTTCATCAGGTAACGATAGAGTTTTGATTGGAAAAAATGTAAATACAAATCATGGTCATAGTACAGGCAGTCCAGGATATGGAGTCTATGTTTCTAGACCAGGAAAGGACGTAAAAAGCTGCACTGCAGATGAATTAGTTTTTAATACAGATAACGGCACAGGAACATCTCTTGCAAGAGTAATTGGAATGTTTCAACTTGCTCCTATTGATACGAGCAATAACACTACAAGCAATCAAACAATAAATGCAAGTGCTACAGCAACTATTAGTATAGCAAGTGTAAATTATAATTTAGGATTGGGATTTACAGCATTTGGCAATATGTCAAGTGGAAGTATAAGTAACACTACAAATAATTCTAATTTTTCTTTTAGTACAAATACTGGAAATAACACTATTTCAATAACTAATAATTCTACACAACAAATTCAAACATCTGCTTTTGTAATACCAACTATTAGTTCAACGGCGGTATTTTAAAATGGCAAATAGAGTTATAATAGGAAAAAGAGGAAGTGACTATGGTCTCTTTGTATCAAAATCAGGAGATGATGTAACAACAACAACGAATCCTCTTGGATTTGATTCAAGAGCAGTAGAAAGTTTTATTGTTCATTCTTATGGAGAAGGAATATTAGTACCAGATGTTCAGCATAGAACAACAGGGGCACAACTAACTTATACTTATAGTGGAACAACTTATAATCAGCATACTGCAACAATTACACATAGTTTAGGGTATATACCTGCATTTGCTATTAGATGGTGTTCAATAAGTGATTTAGATGGAACAGGAAAAGCAACAAAAGTATTTACTCCTCATGAATATGAACAAGGACAAGAAGAATATGAAGAAACAGACCAAGATGACGAAGGAGATGAAATTACATATCCACAAACCTCTGGAAACTCAGGATTAAGAGTAGTTTCGGCAACTACAACTGCTATAACTTTACATAATACTAATCAAAGAAAATATGATGGTACAGTAGGAAAAGCAATAACTTTACAACCAAGTGCAGTATATGCTTATAGTTATGTAATATTTACAGCAGCAAATTTTTTAAATGGAGAAAGTTTATGACAACATATAATATATTTTATAATAGTAATAAAGAAATAGTGTGGTCTACGACAGGAGAAGTAAACGATGCTATAAAAACAGCGCAGAGTAGTCTGGGGTACAGTCATGTAGAATTAACTTTAGATTCAATTATGCCAGACGAAAATTACTATATAAATAGTGATGCAACTGGTTTAGTAGAAAAATCTGCATTTAATTTTACTTTTTCTAATACTACTCCAGCATTAGATGAAGTTATAAATGTAACAGGACTTCCAGCAGGAACTGAAGTATTTGTTGATGATGTATCACAAGGCACTATGTCTGATACTACTTTAACACTTACAGTTCAGCAATCTGGCACTTATAAAATAAGATTTAAAAAACTACACTATAAAAATCATAGTGGGGCAACAGTCACAGTAAAGAGGTATGTATAATGAATATAAATTTAAGTAAATCACTCACTACAGATGAAAAAAGAGCTGGACATTACTCACTCGTAAGAGACCAACTCGATAAACTATACCATGATATAGACAGTGGAAAGTTTGGTGATACAGCAAAAACTGGTGGATTTTATCTAGCAAGAAAAGCAGTAAAGGATAAATATCCTAAATAAAAAGAAAAGACAACTACCTCGAAAATTTAATGCTTGACTTTAGGTATAAATTTTTGATATAATTAGACAATGGAGAAATATATAAATGGCAGCAGGAAAGCATAATTTTACGTTAGAGCAGGGATCGACATTCGATCGCCAGATAACTGTGCAAGAAAATAATACAGCACTGAATTTAACTGGGTACTCAGCACGTATGCAGATGCGGTCAACACATGACTCATCGAGTATTGCTCTTACCTTTACATGCACGATAGCAAGCCCGGCTACTGCTGGAAAAATTAATCTAATTGCAACAGCAACACAAACAGCAGCGGTTGAAGAAGCCATTTATGTATACGATTTAGAAATCGAATCAAGCGCAGGTAGTGTTACTAGAATACTTGAAGGTCAAGTTACAGTAACGCCTGAGGTTACAAGATAATGGCAATTACAGTAACAGTATCAGATACACCAACTTATGTAACAGTTAGTGAGACAACTAATAATGTTGTATTAAATAGAAGTGATAATCCGATAACTGTTTCAACAAGTCTTGATTTAGTTCAGACTGAAGGCTCTTCAGACGATATAACAGTATTAGCACATAATAATGTTTATCCTACTGGAAATTTAACAACGGCTCTGCAAAAACTTGCAGACCAATTCTTTCGTGGGACAACTGCTCCTACAGGAAGTAATTTAGAAGAAGGCGACCTATGGTATGATACTGATGATAATCAGTTAAAAGTATATAGAGAGACATCTTCTTCTGTATTTGAATTCGTTCCTCTTGCACAAGCAACAGGAACAATGAACAATCTCGATGGAGGATTGTTTTAGGAATAAAAAATGGCACAAACAATTAAAATTAAAAGAAGTACCAGTAGCGCACAGCCGAGTAGTGCGTTAAGTGCCGGTGAATTAGCTTATTCATTTAACTCAAGCAAATTATTCATTGGAGATGGTTCTAATAACGATATAATAGGGGGTGAGCTATTTACCAATATGCTCGACCATACTGCTGGTACACTAACAGCTAGCTCGGCAATCATAGTAGACTCAAGTAGTAAAATTGATAAATTATTAGTTGACAATATTAGAATTGGTAATACAGACAATCAAATTGATACTGACTCTGGCAGTTTAACTATTGCTCCTGCAAGTAATTTAATTATTACTCATGGTGGCACAATAGATTTATCTGGACAAGCAAATGAAGTTACAATACTTGATAATAATACAGCAGCTTTTGAAATAAAAGAAGGTTCTACTTCTTATTTCAAATTACAAACAACAAATAGTTCAGAAAAAATATTCTTAGGAAAAGATACTGTTATTGATGGAAATGGTTCATCAGGTGGTATTACAATTTCTGACGGTCTCATAGATATGAGAACAGGCACAGGAAGTGTCTCAAAGATTAAATTCTATTGTGAAAGTTCAAACGCACACTTCCAAACACTACAAGCAGCACCTCACAGTGCTTCAGCTTCTAATACTTTAGTATTACCTTCAGCTGGTAGTAATCTTATATCTGATACTGCAACACAGACATTAAGCAATAAAACATTAACAAGTCCAGATATTAACACACCTGATATTGATGGTGGTGCAATTGATGGCGCAGTTATTGGTGCAAATACAAGAGCAGCAGCAAGTGTTACAACACTTAATGCTAACTCTACTATCACTGGTGCTTCTATTACAGATGGCACAGCTACTTTAGCAAGTGGCGGATTAACTGGAGTTACTAACTTTAGTGTTGACAATATAAATGCAAATGGAAATACAGTTTCAACTACAAACTCAAATGGGGATTTGGTACTTTCTCCAAATGGTACTGGTACAGTAACTGTTCCTTCAGGATATAAAGATAGAAGTGGCTTTGGTGCTACCTCTCTCGTGTCAAAAGAATATGTTGATGCAGTTAAAGTTGGACTAGATTTCAAAGATTCAGTAAGAGTAGCTTCAACAGGTGACGTAACAATTAGCGGACCTGGTGCAGCCATCGATGGAATCTCACTTTCTAGTGGTGATAGAGTATTACTGAAAAATCAGACTACTGCTTCACAAAATGGTATCTATTC
>MDSV01145076.1_pt1 | contig 17342 bp, 17 predicted proteins | sample 810851 | NCBI WGS metagenome assembly MDSV01 (sample SAMN05326640, study PRJNA326480) | marine metagenome | isolation source: seawater | place: Atlantic Ocean: North East | collected 2012 | reverse complement strand
TAATTCTGTTGATGTTTTTGTAGTAGTAAATTGAAGATTCTACAGCTATATATTTGCCATTGGGTTTTAAGAAATCTGACAAATTTTTTATAAATTTAACCTGTTCTTTTTGATTTTCTAAATTAATCAGTAATCTTTTTGTGATTATAAAGTCAAACTTCTTTTTTTGAGAACTTTTAGCTATTATAAACTTTTTTACATCACTTAAAAAAAACTTTATTTTTTTTGATTTAATTTTTTTGGCTACTTCTATATGTTTTCTGCTAAAGTCAACTCCTATTGCTGAACTAACTTTATTTTTCAGTTCTAGATAATGAAGAAGAGAGCCTTCTCCACAACCCAAATCTAAAATAGAAGCCTTAAAGCTTATTAGTTTTTCAATAGCTCTTTGTTCGTTTGCTTTTAATCTTTGGTCTTTATCGCCTGCAAGAATACTTTCTTCACTATTCCAAAACTTTTTTATTTTTTTTTTTAGGGTCATTTACTAGTAAAAATATAAAATGACAAAATTTTTAAGCCAAATAAAATTAACTTAAAATAAGTATATCCCAGTCTATAATTTTTTTTTTTATTTTTCTTGTAATTAATGAATTCAATTTTTTCATTAAGTTTATATAGATCACCGTAAATGAACCCTCTTATTTTTAATTTTAAAAGTTTGATGGCAGAGCTTTTAGGAATCAAACAAAAAGAGGTCGATCTATACGGTTTATTGATATTTGTTAAATATGAAAAAATTTTCCAAAATAAATAAGATAAATAACCTTTCTCATTATTTGAGTACACCGAACCAAACACACAGGTATTATTATTCTTTTTTTTTTTAATAAATCTATGAAAATATTTGGGGTCATCCTGTAAATCACCGTCCATAATAAAAATATCCTCTCCTTTTGAATGACTTAAACCCTTTATAATTGTGGGATGTTGGCCGATATTTTTTTTATTTTTAAATATTTTAATTTTTTTATATTTGTTTCTTAAACTTTTTAAAATTTTCCAGGACCCATCTAAACTGTCATCGTCTATTAAAATTATTTCAAAACTAGAGCTGTATAACGAGATTTTTTGAACTATCTTAATTATTAATATCTCTATAGAATTTTGGCAATTATAGATTGGAATTATTATTGAAAATTTAATTTTCATTTTTTAAAAATCTAAAACAATTAATTTTATTTTTTAAATTATCTTTATTTCATTTAATATAATAAAGAAACATATGATTTATAGTGTCTTTTAGTTCTAAGCTTTTTTTATTTATCTCAAACGTTGAAATTATGTAATCCGCACCTATTTCTTTTATCTTTTCGAAATTTATTTTTAAATTATTTGGATCATTATAAAAAATATAAACTTGATTTCCCCAACTATCAAAGTTGAATATTTTTTTATTTGCCTCTATTTCTTCTTTTATAATTTCTCTAAATTGCATTTTGTAACTTTTAGGATAAAGATTATGATATCCATCTATAACATTTATGTCATTCATTACTGCAATCATTGGATCTATTCCAATTGATGCAACCCTTGCTCCGCCGACTACTTTTTTAAATTGAGAATATTCCTCAAATTTATAATATTCTTTGTAACTTTTATTTGTCACAAAAAAGTTTATTTCTTTTCCAAAATTATTTCTATCAATGACAATTTTAATAGTTTCTATTATTTTTTCATAACCATTTAATTCAGTATTGTACTGTATTTTTTCAACTAAATTTCTTTTATTAGTTAATAATGAATTCTTAACATTTGCAAAAATTACACTTAAAGATAGCGACATTTGTAAGATAATTGAAATTATTAGAACGCTATAATTAAGAGAGTTTATTGAAAAAATATTTTTAAGGTTTCTTTTATTTAATTTTGCTAAAAGCAGGACTGAAAAAAAAGGAAATATATTTTCAATTCTTTCCCAATTAAAAGAAACAAAAACACTATTCACAAATCCTGAAATTAATCTTAATTCACTTTCAAAAATAATAATTAAAAGTGTTATCAAAATATGGAAATATATAATTTTAATATCTCGATCAAAATAAATAATTGAAATATAAATTATTGAAAAAAAAATTAAATATTTTAAAATCTGAAATAATGAAAATATATTTGCAAAAGAAATGCTTAGAAATTCAAGACTTGCAAACGAATTAATTTGATCAACTCTGTGTATCTCTTCATTTATAATACTGTAAATGAGTGGAGAAACTGAAATTATAAAACCTAAGCCAAAAAATAAAAAAGTAAAAAGTAAATTTTTAATATTTCTTTTCCTTACTAGATAATATGCAAGTGGAAAAACTAAGAAAATTCCAAATTCTAAATTTGGACTAGAACTTAATCCAGCTAATAAAATAATAAAATAATGCTTAAAATTTAGATTTTTATCTTTTGATAATAAATAGAATAGATACGGTAAAAAACATAAGCCAGTGTGAGGTAAAGTAAAAATTATTTTTATATGGAGTATTGTTGAGTAAAATAAAGCTATAATGGCTGCAGTTCTCCTATTACCATTCATTTTTTTTACCATTACGTAACAAAAATAAAAGGCCAGCGCCCTTTCAGCTATATCCAAGAAATAGATGAAATATTCTGTATCTAAAATTAACGTAAATAATGTGATTGGTTGAATCACAGGTATATAATAATGCCACTTTATATTACCCGCTAAAAATATATTAAAAGCGCTTTCACCAGTTCTATAGAATTCACCAAATACCTTATAATGAGGGGGCCAATAAGTTAAATTTTCGTAAATAGGTAAAACTATTTTTCCGAAAAGAATTAAAGAAAAAACATAACTGAAAAGGCTTAAAATAAAAAAAAAAATAAAATTATTACTTATTTTCATTGAAAAATACTTTAATTTTCTTACAAACCCTCTTTTGTGAAATTTTACTTATTTTATAATACATTGGTAGCCTCAAAATTCTTTTTGAAAGACTATTTGAAATACTTGTAGCAATTTTTTTTGAAAAGTTTTTTTTATAAAATGGAGACTCATTGAGTGGCTCATAATGTGTTTTGCAAAAAATATTGAATTTTTCAAGATAAGAAATCAATCGATCTCTTTTGGATTTACTTTTTAGTATTAAATAGAAAATTGCGCCATTAATTCTATTATATTTAGTAACTTTTGGTAGTTGAATAATTTTGTTTTCTTTAAGAATTGTAAGATTTTTTAGGTAAAAATTAAAAGCTGAAACTCTTGATTTAATAATTTTTTTAGATTTTTTTAATTGGTGAAATAATAATTTTGCATGTATTTCACTTAAACCAAATGATGAGCCATAAGAAACCCATTTGTATTTATTTATAATCTTTTTATCAAAGTCATATCTATTAGTCCCTTTGTTTAAAATATATCTTGCTTTCTTTAAATATTTCTTATTATTAACAAGTAAAGCGCCACCAATTCCACAAGTTATTACTTTAGTTTGATGAAATGAAATAGTTGATAAATCTCCAAAAGAACCTAAATATTTATTTTTAAATTTCGAAAAAATAGACTCAGCAATATCTTCAATTAAAACAATTTTTTTTTTCTTACAAATTTTTTGAATAAAACTTATTTCAGAGCTTATTGACCCGTAATGATTTATGACTATAGCTTTTGTTTTCTTATTAATTAATCGGATTATTTTTTTTTCATCGATATTGAGCGTATCTGGTCGTATATCGGCAAATATAGGAATAGCACCTTTTGAAACAAATGAATTAGCAGTTGTAACATAAGTAAAATTTGAAAAAATTATTTCATCACCTTTTTTTACATTTAACAAATAGGAACAAATTTCTAATGCCGAAGAACAACTATTTGTCATCAAAACATCTCTTGAACTATAAATCTTTTTTATAAATGAACTGCAAAGATTGGAATATTGTTGACTAGTATCAAATGTTTTAAGATTATAGATATTTAAGTCTTTTTTTTTTAATTCAGGCAGTTTATTAAAAGGAATAAAAAAGCTATAATTTCGCATAATCTAATATTTTTGATATTTCATTTTGAAATATCTTATTATCATTATCAAATTTTATAACTTTGTTTTTAATTTTAACCCAACACTTTTTATCTTTATATATCAAGTATTGTAGAATTTTCTCAAATTTTTTTGTATTATTTTGATAAGTCCAAAAAGGACCATCCTCTGGAAAATTTTCGTTGTAGCCAAATTTTCTAGTTTTAAACGGATAAATATTAGGCGAATTACAAATAAATGCACTTTTACCACCTCTAGAAATATTCTCAATTCCAAGAGTAGAGTCGTTAGTTATTATATATTCATATTTATCTATCCATTTATAAGGATTTTCATTCTCATAAATTATATTGGCTTTATTAAAAAAATTTTTGAAGTAATTTTTTTCTTCTTCGAATTTTTTTTTATTATGTGTTCTAGCTAAAATATTAATTTTAATTCTTTTGCTATTACAAAAAGAATTTAACCAATCATAAAATATATTATCATTTTTAATGTACTCTTTATAAGTAAGTTTCTTATAAATTATCTGATCCTTAGAATGAGTTCTAAAAGTAGATATTAATAATATTTCTCTCTTTTTTTTTTTATTACTAATTGGATATAAATTATTTTTGAAATAACCCGCAGTAACAACCTTCCCTTTTGAAAGTGAAGCAAATTTTTTTTTATAAAAATCGTTAGCAACAAAAATCAAGTCAACTTTATCTCTGATGTTAAAACTTTTATAAAAAGCAAATAAATCATTAAAATGAGATTTAACACCTCTTTGTAAAACAACAGTTTTTATTTTACTGTATTTTCTGCTTAATGAATAAAAATATTGATTACTATCTATAAATGTCAGCAAGATATTTGGTTTAACTGTCTCAATATAAGTTTCTAAATATGCTCTAAAATTTAGTTTAAGCTTAAGAAGAGATTTTAAAAATATAAATAAGTTAACACTTTCACCCCTAACGTCTAAAACATCGTAACTGTATTTTCGAAAATATTTGCGACAATCTTTTGATCCCATATTGTCAAAGATCAATATTTCTCTTTTTTTTGGCGCTAAAACTTTTTTTTTGGCTTTTAAGAATTTGATGAGATATTTTACGATTTTCATTTAACTTTAAATATTAATCTTTTTTAGCTTGAATTATAGATCAAATAAGTTAAATGTTCAATTATTGAACAATTGTTCAAAATTTGAACTTTTAAGCTACTTATTAATAAATGAAGAAAAAAATTATATTCTTATGGCCGTGGAATTTTAAAAGATCCGATTGGTATAGATATGAAATTGATAAGTTAAACTCTTTTAAAGGCTCAATTCTTGAAGTACATCAATTGGCTAATATTATTTCTTACAAAAAACAAATAAAAAATAATTTAAAAAAAAACAAAACCATTAAAATTTTCGATAATTTGAATACCTGGGTCGAGAAAATTAAAATTTCATCAAAAAAAGAAAAAATCTTCATAATAAATGAAATTAAGCCATTTAATTACGCAGCGTTCAAAGTAAGAAAAATTTTGAAAAGTTTACAAAAAAATAATCAAATTTATCTCATCGAATACTATGGCAACGAATGTCCAGCTCCTGAAAAACAAGGGTTAAGGTTTATTAAAGAAATTTTCTTTCAATTGCTTTTTAATCCTTATTTATTTTTCTCATCGTTAAGAACTAAATTTTTTAATTTTTTAGATTCAAAGATTAAATTGTATCCAAATTATTTACTTTTAACAAATAATCAAAAACCTTTAAATAATTTTGTCTCCAAAAAAATCAAGGCAAGTTCTCTTGATTTTTCAAATTATTTGATTACGAAAAATTTACGAGCTACCAAAAAAAAATATGGAATATATATAGATAGCCCACTGCTAGGAAGTTCAGATAATAATTTTTTTTATTATAATTTCCCTTTTAAATCTGAGAACTGGTTTAAATCTTTAAATCTCTTTTTTTTAAAAATTGAAAATTTGTTCAATTTAAAAATCTTGATAGCTCCGCACCCAAAAAATAATTTAAATTACTTAAAAAAAATATATAAAAATAGAAAGATACTTAAAGGTCCAATTTCACAATATTCGAAAAGTGCAGATTTATTTATATCTAGAAACTCCACTGCATTGTCTTTTCCGGTAATGCATAAAAAACCAATTTATCTTGTATACTCTGACGACCAAAAAAAAATTTCGAATTATATTGATGTTCTTCATTACAAGGCATTTTCTAAAGAGCTGAATATTAAACCAATCAATATAGATAGAGAGTATACAACATCTTCTATTAAGAAATTATTTAAAATAGACAAATCCTCATTTATAACATATGGAAAAAAATTCCTCACAAGCAAGAACCTTACAGAACCAAACTATAAAGTTATTAAAAAATTAATTTTTTTAAACAATTAATTCTCTTTAAACCAAAATTCATCAGAGGTTGTCTCTCTCTTGACTTCGTTTTTTTTTTTGAAACCAAGTTCTGACATTTTTTCATTTGTTTCTTTTTTCGAGGAATTTCTTATTTCAATTAGCGCAGACTTACAAAAAGTTTTCAAAAATTTTTCTGCACCTTTAATAATATCTGTCTCATTACCATCTACATCAATCTTTAACAAACAGCTATTTGGAACAAGTCTAAAAACTTCTATAAAATCATCTAAAGCAAAAGATAGTGTTCTGTAACCTAAATTTTCTCGATCTTTAAAAGTACCTTCAGCCATTCCTGCTAAATCAGAATTTTGCGAAAAAAAACCAAATTTTTTATTTTTAAAAAGGGGATTAGGAATAATAGTAACAAATTCCTGCAAACTATTAATTTTAATATTTTTTCGTATTAAATTATTGTTTAAGAAATTTGGTTCAAAACAATAAGAATTTGAATTGAATAGTTTAGAATAAATAATACTGTACAAAGCTATATTTGCTCCAACATCAAAAAAAGATGTATCATTGTCACCGTTCTCTTCAATCCATTTAATAGTTTCTTTTTCCTTTGATAGAATTGTATACACTCGATGGCTTGAAATCTTATTAGGTGTATAGAACTTTAAATCTTTTATGATTTTAGCTTTATCAGAATTATAATCGTCTTTATTTTTGTATTTGAGATCGCTATTGACTCTTGAGTTTATATGATTTTGTGTGAGTTCTTCCCAAAATCTCTCACTACCATTAGGATCAACAATCTTTAGTAATTTTGAGTAAAATTTGGCTATATACAGTAATACTTTAAATGGTAAATAAAGCAAAAATCTAACAATTTGTTTAATCTTATTTTTCATATTAAATAAATCTTTATTGCAATTTTGATCAAATTGCTATACCTGTTCAAATATTGAACAAATGTTCAATTAATGAACGTATGAAAAATAATAATCAAGATCAATTTGAATTATTAAGAAAAATTCAAAAGAATCCTAACTATTCACAAAGAGAATTAGCAGATGAACTAGGTGTAAGTCTAGGAAAATTAAATTATTGCTTAAAGGCACTAAAAGAGAAAGGTCTTATAAAGATAAAAAATTTTGCAAAAAACCCTAATAAGTTGAATTATATTTATGTTCTTACCCCAAAAGGCATTTCAGAAAAAGCAAAACTTACTCTTAATTTTATGAAAAGAAAAATGAAAGAGTATGAAGATTTAAAAAACGAGCTAGAAAAGAGTAATACAGATGTGGACAGTAGCCAAACATAATCCAGGACAGTCAAAAATTTTTAAAGAAACAATGAAAAAAATTTTGGGCGAGGAAATTGAATACTATCAGCCTAAAATAGTAATAAGATTAAAAAAAAAAAAAATATTTAAAAATATATTAGGTAATTATATTTTTTGTAAGCATAAAAATTTTTTAGATGAAAAAAATTTAAAAAGTCTACAGTATGTAAAAGGTTTAAGTTATTTTTTACCTAATTACAAATTAGAACAAAGTTCAATTATTATGTTTTTAAAAAAATGTAAGATGCATGAAGGAGTGAATAACGTTTTACAACCTTCTTTTTTTGATGATCTAATAGAATTAAAGGCAAAATTTTTGACTGGGCCATTTAAAAATTTGGTATTTGATATTATTAATAAAAACAAAAACAATATTATAGCGAAAATAAATAATTTAAAAATTACGGTAAAGAGTAAAGAGAAATATTATTTTCCGCTGTAAAAAGCATTTTGAATAAAAAATTTAAAATATCAACTTTTGATATAGTGCGGAGCATTGGTTAATGAAGATTGCTTTTGTTATACCAGCTAGGTACAAATCTAGAAGATTACCAGGAAAACCACTCAAAAAAATTTTAGGAATTCCAATGCTTTCAAGAACTGTGACTCAATGTTTAAAAGTGATCGACAAAAAGGACCTTTTCGTACTAACAGATCACCAAAAAATTTATAATTTTTGTGAGAGCATAAATATAAAATGTATTGTAATAAAAAAAAAAAGCTTAACCGGAACTGATAGAGTTGCTCATTTTGCTAATAGAAATAAAAAATATACAAACTTTATTAACATACAAGGAGATGAACCTATTTTTAATCCAGCAGATTTAAAGAAAACTATTAAGTCCACCAAAAAAAACTCTAAATTAATATATGGAGGTTATTGCAAAATTAAAGAAAAAAATGATTATACAAATTCTAGTATACCTAAAGTGGTAATTAGTAAAAATGAAGATTTGATGTATATGTCTAGGGCGGCTATACCATCAAATAAGAAAAAAAAATTTATTCAAGGTTATAGACAAGTATGTATATATTCCTTCCCAAAAAAATCTCTCAAAATATTTCTATCGTTTAAAAAAAAGAGTTTTTTAGAAAATTTAGAGGATTTAGAACTTTTGAGATTTGTTGAAAACAGTATAAAAGTAAAAATGCTTAAATTAAGCGATCAATCAATTTCAGTTGATCTTCCTGGAGATATCAAAAAAGTAGAAAGGTTTTTGAAAAGAAAAAAATGAAAATATTTATTACAGGTGCTGATGGTTTTATTGGATCACATCTAGTTGAGCTATTATTAAGAAAAAAATACAAAGTATTTGCTTTGTGCCACTATAATTCTCATGGATCCATTGGTTGGCTTGATGAAATTAATTTAAATCAAAAAAAAAATTTAAAAATTTTAACTGGAGATATTAATGATAGTTTTTTTTGCTCTAATATGTTGAAAGGAAAAGATGTTTTAATCAATTTAGCGTCATTGATTTCTATTCCTCACTCTTATGAGAGTCCTAGAGTACATTTCGAGACAAATACTAACGGAATGTTAAATCTTGTCCAAAGCTGTATGAAAAACAAAATTAAAAAGATTATTCATATTTCCACAAGTGAAGTTTACGGTACTGCCAAATATGCGCCTATTGACGAGAAACACATTTTACAACCGCAATCCCCTTACAGTGCTTCAAAAATTTCTGCAGAGGGGATATTTAGAAGTTTTTATTATTCTTATAATCTTCCTGTGGTTATACTAAGGTTATTTAATACTTTCGGACCAAGACAATCTATTAGAGCTGTGATACCAAAAATTATCACTCAAGTTTTAAGCAATAATAAAATCATAACACTCGGTGATATCAAACCGACAAGAGACTTTAATTTTATAACTGATACTTGCAAGGCCATTGAAAACTCAATTAAAAAAACAAAAATTGGTGAAGTCTATAATTATGGATCTGGAAAAGAAATTTCGATAAAAAAAATAGTCGAATTAATTTTAAAAATATCTGGGAAAAATAAAAAGATATTTCAAAATAAGAAAAATTTTAGACCAAAACAATCAGAGGTATATCGTTTGTTATGTGATAATAAAAAGTTCAAAAAAGCAACAGGTTTTAAACCTCAATTAAATTTAATATCAGGCCTAAAACTAACAATAGATTGGTATAGAAACAATCTAAAAAAATTTAAGAATAACAAATTTTTCAATTAAGAAATGACAAAATTACTTTGTATCATACCTGCAAGGTCAGGCAGTAGAGGATTTAAACATAAGAATGTTCAAAAACTTTGCGGTATACCTCTGCTAAAATATCCTTACTACATTTCTAAAAAAATTAAATTTATTAATGATATAGTATTCACTTCAGACTCAAAAAGTTATCTGGATCTAATCAATGATAAAAAAATAATCAAAATTTTAAGACCAAAAAAATATGCAAAATCAAAAAGTAAAATTATTGATGCAATAAAGCATACTTTAAGAGAATTAAAAAAAAAATATGATTATTTATTACTTTTAGAACCTACTTCCCCACTTACAGATTTTAAAGAAATTGAATATGTTTACAAAATTCTTCTAAAGAAAAAATCAATATATGATTTTGCTGTTTCAATAGTTTGTTTACCTAAATATAACAGCGCTCTTAGCATTAAGGCAAGTTCATTTAAAAAAAAGTTAAATTTTCCTAAAAACACGAATAGACAATTACAAGAAAAAGAATTTTTCATATCTGGAAATTTTTATCTCGCGAAAATAAGTAAATTAATATCTAATGGGGGATTTATTTCTAAACGTACTTTTGGTTTCGAAATCAAGAAGAGTATTCACTTGGACATAGATACAAAAATAGACTTCTTATTAGCAAAAACAATTATTAAAAATGGATTATTTAAAAAAATTAAATAAATTAATTCCCTCTGGTTCACATACTTACTCTAGAGCACACGACCAATTCTCCTCTAATACGCCACCTATATTTAAGAGAGGAAAAGGCGCTTACCTTTATGACAAAAATGAAAAAAAATTTTTAGACTTTGGAATGGGTTTAAGAAGTGTTGGAATTGGTTACTCTGAAAGTCAAATTGATAAAGCTGCAATACAAGGAATTAAATTAGGTAATAATCTTACTAAAGCATCTTTTATAGAACTCAAGGCAGCAGAAAAATTTGTTAAAAATTTCGATAATATTGATATGGTTAAATTTGCCAAACATGGTTCAACCGCTGTTACGGGTGCAATAAAACTTGCTAGGGCTTTTACAAAAAAAGATTACATTTTAAGATGTGCCGATCAACCTTTCTTTTCATTTGATGATTGGTTCATAGGTTCAACAAATTTTCAAGCTGGGATTCCAAGATCAATCTCAAAATACACTCAAAATTTTAGATACTTTGATATAAAAGATTTAAAGACTAAAATTAAAAAATTTAAAAATAATATTAGTTGTTTGGTGATGGAGGCGTCAACAGTAAGTTGTCCTATAAGAAATTGCTGTAAAAAATACCCATGCAAATTATCAAATCAAAATAACTACTTTCTAAAACAAATTGAGAATATTTGTAAAGAAAACAAAATAGTTTTTATTTTAGATGAAATGATTACTGGATTTAGATGGGATTTAAAAGGAGCTCAGAATTTATATAAAATAAAACCTGATTTATCAACTTTTGGAAAAGCAATAGCAAATGGCTTTTCCTTAGCTGCTGTTGGCGGTAAACAAAAAATAATGGAGCTAGCTTCTTTAGAAAAATCCAAGAAAAATAATTTATTCTTTTTATCATCTACACATGGAGCAGAAATGGTATCTTTAAACGCATTTATTAAGACTCTTGAGTTTTATAAAAAAGAAAATGTAATTAAGAAAAATAAGTTGTTTGGTCAAAAGCTTAAAAGAAATTTTAATAATATTTGCAATGATTTGAATTTAAGTGAGGTTATAAAGATGGATGGATTAGCATGCTCACCTTTTATAAACTTTAATTACAAAAAAGATAACTTACGATTAAAAACTTTCTTTCAGCAGGAAATGGTAAAAAAAAACATAATAATTCCTTGGATTTCAATATCATATCGTCACGGAAAAAAAGAGATGAATCAAACATTAAATGCCTCATATGATGTTCTTAAAAAAATTAAAAATTCATTAAAAGAAAAGGATAAGTTTTTTATCAAAGGCGAAGTAATCAAACCTATTTTCAAAACAAATTAATGACAAAAAATAAAACTATACTTATTGTAGGGTCTGAGGGGCTAATAGGCCAGGCTTTAAATAGGAAACTAGAAAAAAGATATAACTTAATTTGCATAGATATTAAAAAAAAGAAAAAGGCAAATTATTATTTTTGTGATTTAAAAAAAAATAAAAATTTCAAACAAATTCTTAAAAAAATAGCAAAAAAAAACGAAATATTTGCGGCAATAAACACTATGTATCCAATTAAACATTCAAATTTTTTGCAAAATGACAACAAAAGATTTTTAAATTTTGTTAATAATCATTTAATTTCGTACTATAATTTTAATAACGAAATTTTTAAATTATTTTCAAATAGTAAGAAAAAAAAAAATTTAATTAATTTTTCTTCCATTTATGGTGAAAAAATTCCTAACTTTAACATTTACAGAGGAACAAAAATTAAAATGCCTATCGAATATTCAATAGTCAAATCAGGCTTAATAATTATGAGTAAATATTTTGATAAATGGTCAAAATTCAAAAATAAAAAAATAAATTTTTATTGCGTTAATCCAGCTGGCGTTGAGTCAGACCAAACAAAAAGATTTAAGTTAAACTATAAAAAAATTTATAAAGCTAAGATGATATCAACCTCATCTATATATATTTGTATAAAAAAAATACTCGAGGGTTCGTATAAAACAAGCCAAAAAAATATATTTATCACTGGAGGAGCAAAAATTTAAAATATGAAATTTAATGAAATATCAAAAGAAATAAAAAAAAGATTTAATCCAAAAAAACTCAATCTTCATGAACCAATATTTTCACGAAAAGAAAAAAGCAACTTATCAAGCTGTATAAAAAGCGGTTTAGTCTCTACATCAAATAAAGGTCGTTTTATAAAAAAATTAGAGGGCCAGATCAGAAATTTTACAAAATCAAAATATGTGGTTTGTACAATAAATGGAGTTTCGGCCATACATGGTGGGCTTATTTCGTTAGGCTTAAAAAAAAATGATGAAATTTTATTACCCTCCTTAACATTTGTAGCAACAGTACATCCTATACTTTATATTGGGGCTGTGCCTCATTTTGTGGATGCGGAAAATCGAACTTTTGGGATTTGTGCATATAAATTAGAAAAATATTTAAAAAAAATTACTTTTAAAAAAGGAGCTTTTTTTTTCAACAAAAAAACGAAAAGAAGAATTTCCGCCATCATCGCCGTACATATTTTTGGTAATCCTTGTGAAATCTTAAAATTGCGATCAATTGCTAAAAAATATAACTTAAAGTTGATTGAAGATGCTACTGAAGCTCTTGGAAGTTTTGTGAATAAAAAACATGCCGGAACTTTTGGAGATATAGGAATTTTTAGTTTCAATGGAAATAAGATCATAACAGCTGGTGGGGGTGGAGCTATAATAACTAATAATAAAGTTTTATATAAAAGAATTTCACATTTAGTCTCAAATTCTAAAATTTCACATCCTTGGGAGTATATTCACGATCAAGTAGGTTTTAATTATCGAATGCCGAATTTGAATGCAGCTCTAGCATCAGCGCAATTTGATAAATTAAAACAAATAATTAAAATTAAAAGAGATATTTCTATTATTTATAAAAATATTTTTTGGAAATTTAAAAATTTTAAGTTTTTAGATGAGTCTAACAATGCCAAAAGCAATTTTTGGCTAAATACTATTATAATTAAAGATAAAAAAATTAACAAAAAAAAACTAATACAACACTTTCATAAAAATAAAATATTTGTTAGGCCAGTTTGGAAGCCATTACATACCTTAAAACATTTAAAGAATTTTCCTAAAATGAAATTAAACTCTACTATTAATATTTACCAAAATTCTATTTGCCTACCGAGTGGACCTGGTATTAAAAAATGAAAAGAAAGAATATAATTTTGATAGGTGCCGGAGGACATGCAACTTCTTGTATTGATGTAATTGAGGCAACTAATAAGTATAAAATTATTGGCTTGATAGATAAAAAGAAAAAAACTTATCTTAAAATAGGTAACAAAAAGTATAAAATTTTCAATGAGAAAGAAATTTTTGACAACAAAAAAAAATTTTATGCTTTAATATGTATTGGTTCAAATCTTTTAGTTAAAAAAAGAAATATTTTATTCAAAAAATATAAAAAACTTGGATTTAAATTTCCCACAATAATTTCTCCATTCTCTTACGTATCAAAATTTTCAAAAATTAAAGACGGCACAATAATTATGCATAAAGCAATAATAAACTCTAACGTAAAAATTGGTTCGAATTGTATTATTAATACCAAATCTTTAATTGAACATGATTGCGTGATTGGTGATAACTCCCACATAGCAACTTCGGCTAATATTAATGGACACGTTAAGATTGGAAAAAATTGTTTTATAGGCTCCAATTCTACGCTTGTACCCTCAGTAAAAATTAAAGATAACTCTTTTATTAAGGCTGGTCGATTAATAAAAAAAAATTATGCCTGATTTAATTATAATAGCTGAAGCAGGAGTAAACCATAACGGAAGCTTAAAAAATGCTCTTAAATTAGTAGATGCTGCAGCGAAATCTAAAGCGGACTTTGTAAAGTTTCAAACCTATATTACAGAAGATTTAGTTCAAAAAAGTCTTGATTGTGCAGATTATCAAAAAAAAAATAGTACATTTGATAATCAATTTAAAATGCTAAAAAAATATGAACTTAAAATTCAGGATTTTAAAATAATTTTAAAAAGGTGCAAAAAAAGAAAAATTAAATTTTTATCGAGCCCTTTTGATTTAGAAAGTATTAATACAATAAAAAAATTAAAAGTTGAGATTATTAAAATCCCTTCTGGCGAGATTACAAATATCCCCTATTTACAAAAAATTGGAAAATTAAGAAAAAAGATTATTCTTTCAACTGGTATGGCTAATAAAGATGAAATAAGTAATGCCATTAAAATTCTTACAAAGTTTGGCACTAGTAGAAAAAATATTTGTATTTTGCATTGCAACACAGAATATCCAGTTCAATTAGATAAAACGAATTTAAATTCAATAAAGTATTTAAGAAAAAAATTCAAATTAGATGTTGGTTTCTCTGATCATACAAACGGATTTGAAGCTGGTCTTATAGCAGTGGGATTAGGGGCTAAGATTATTGAAAAGCACTTTACGTTGAGCAAAAAAATGAAAGGCCCAGATCACAAAGCCAGTCTCAACGTTAAAGAGCTGACAAATTTTATAAAAATTTTGAGAAGTGCACAAAAAAGTTTAGGATTGGAAGTAAAAAAACCCTCTAGAACAGAACTAGCAAATGCAAAATATATAAGAAAAAAAATTATTGCTAAAAACACGATTTTTAAAGGTCAAAAATTCTCAGAGAATAATCTGACTACAAAAAGATCAAAGACAGGCATTCCATCATCAAATTGGAAAAAAGTAATAGGCAAAATTTCAAATTTTAATTTTAACAAAGATCAAATAATTAAAATATAACATGAAAAGAATTTCAATAGTTTCAAGCTCAAGAGCCGACTATGGAATTTTAAAATACTTAATCGTTAAACTTCAAAAAGACAGCTCTATAAAATTGAATTTTTATGTTACAGGCAGTCATTTGAATAGTAGCTTTGGAAATACAGTCAAAGAAATTTACCGTGATAAATTGAAAATTAATAGAAAAATTCCAATGAATTTTGGTAACGGGAAAAATATTAATGTAAGCAAAGTTATTTCTCAAGGTATCACAAATTTTTCTAAAATATTTTACAAAGATAAATCTGATTTAATAATTATTTTAGGTGACAGATATGAAATATTTTCTGTAGCTATAGCAGCAATGGTTTGTCAGATCCCAATAGCTCACTTACACGGAGGAGAGCTTACTAAAGGTGCAATAGATGAATCAATTCGTCATTCAATTTCTAAAATGTCTCATATACATTTTGTTTCAACAAATGAATATTATAAGCGGCTTATTCAACTTGGTGAAAAAAAAGAATTTATATTTAACGTTGGTTCGTTGGGAGTTGAAAATTTAAAAAAAATCAAATTATTAACAATTAGCGAAATAAGAAATAATTATAATATAGATTTCAAAAAAAACTCATTCATAATAACCCTTCACCCAGAAACTCTTAAAGCAAAAAATACGAAGAGAAATATCTCAAACTTATTGAATTCTTTGAAAAGTTTTAAAAACTATAATTTTGTATTTACAATGCCTAGCGCTGAGGTAGGGTATGATATAATTAATAAAAAAATTATTAATTTCTGTAAAAAAAACAAAAATTCATTTTATTTTAAATCACTTGGTCAACAAGCTTACTTCTCATTTTGCAAAAATGCATCTTGCGTTATTGGAAACTCATCAAGTGCTATTATTGAAATTCCATCTTTATTAACTCCCAGCGTAGATATAGGAATAAGGCAAATGGGTCGGTTAAGAGCTGCTTCAGTATTAAATACTGATTTTTCAAAAAAAAAAAAAATTCAAAGTATTAAAAAAGGTTTAAAAATAAAAAAATTAATTCAAAAAAAAAGATTTAAATATGAGAACCCTTACGAGAAAAAAAATACAGCTTTAAATATTATAAAGAAAATAAAAACAATAAATTTTAATAATATTTTAACTAAAGAATTCAAAGATTTGAAATTTTAATAATTTTATGGAAATTAAAAAATTAAAAAAAAATATTTTAATAGAGAATACAAAAATTATTAGAGCGCTAAAAATTTTAAATACCACTCCCATAAAAATTATTTTTATTTTGAATAGACGAAAAGAATTAGTTGGAACAATTACTGATGGAGATTTGAGAAGAGCGTTCCTTAAAGGATTTCATACTAAGGATAAAGTGAATAGAGCTATGAAAAAAAATCCAAAATTTGTTTTCCATCATCAAATTTATAATGAGAAATTAATTAAAAAGTATTTTTTAAAAAAGGGAATAGAGCAATTACCTGTTTTAAATAAAAAAAAAAAATTAATAAAAATTCTATTGAGTTCTGAAATTAATAATTTTAAATCTGTTGAAAAAAATGCGTTTGTTATTATGGCAGGTGGATTTGGTAAACGTTTAAGACCTTTAACAAAAAATACTCCTAAACCAATGATTAAAATTGCCAATAAACCTATAATGCAACATATTTTGGAAAACGCTGTATCTCAAGGATTTAATAACTTTTATATTTCAGTTAACTACTTAAAAAAAAAAATAGAGAGATATTTCGGAGATGGAACTAAATTTGGGGCAAATATCTCTTATATTAAAGAAAATAAGCCGCTTGGTACAGCCGGGTCTTTACATCTATTAAAAAACTCAAATAAATTACCTATTGTTGTTGTAAACGGCGATACAGTTACAGACGTTAATTTCAAAAGTTTAATAAACTACCATAAAAAAAATAGTTCTCATTTTACGATAGTAACTAATTTAGAAAGAAAAAAACGTCAAATAGGTGTCATCGAAACTAAATC
>MDSV01006751.1_pt1 | contig 17343 bp, 14 predicted proteins | sample 810851 | NCBI WGS metagenome assembly MDSV01 (sample SAMN05326640, study PRJNA326480) | marine metagenome | isolation source: seawater | place: Atlantic Ocean: North East | collected 2012 | reverse complement strand
TCATCATAAACTTCATTTACAAATGGAGGCGATAAAAGAAAAGCATGGTTTACTTCGACATAACCTTCTGGATCAATTTTCTTTAATTCCTCACTTACATTTTTTGTAAAATCTCTGGTGTTAGTTATTAGTGGAAAACTTTCTCCATCCCATATTCTTTCATAAAGTTTTGCAGACTTTCTTGGCCTGAAGGGCAACACAAAAAAATTTAAAATCATTTTCCAAAGCCATGGGTTTATGTCAACAACTCTTGGGTCTCCTAAAAATGCGCGAAGATATTTTCTTAGAGCTTTAGCTGTTGGCTCCGAGGGTGATCCAAGTTGAACAAATACAACTTTTGTTTTTCTTTTTGGATGTGTGTACTGTTGTGTCATCATAAATAGGTTTTTACAAATATTGTTTTAGATTTCAATTTAATAATCTTTAACCATCTTCACTAAAAAATTCAACGTTTTAGGATCTGTTTTGTGCAATACGCTGAGCCCTAAATTAAAAATATATAAGTGATCTTTGAATATATCTAAATATCTTTTTGTTATTTCTAAAAAAATTTTCTTTATGAGTTAATAATATCTTTGGTTCAAGTCCCCCTTGAATGGATATATTAATTTCTTTACATATGGATATTGGATTTACATATTAGTTAATATTGACAGCATCAGGTTTAAAAATCACAGCATCTTCATCACTAATAATTTCATAGATTCCTTATTTTTTGAAAATAGATGAATAACCTAAAAAGTATCGAAAGATGTTTTTTCGCTATCTAATAGACTAATTAAAATGTATCTTTTGAAGAATAGTTGATTGAAACATCCCAAATTAAGCACACTATAATTCAGTTTTAAAATTTAGTAAGAATAGGTTTCAATCTTCTCTTTTAAAGTCTTATCTTTGCATTATAAATGTCCAAAGAAATTAAAATACATCATCATTTTAAAAAACTTCGATAAGCGGGGCAATGATTTTGTATGTATAAAAATAAATCAGTGAGCCACGTCTAAAAACGTGGCTTTTTACTTTTATAACAATAGATTAAAATGGAAGAAACTTTAAAAATAGCAATTCAGAAAAAAGGAAGATTAAATGAGGAATCTATTCAGCTTCTAAAACAATGTGGAGTTAAATTTAACAATGGCCGTGACCAGTTAAAAGTAGCCTCTCACAACTTCCCAGTAGAACTCTTATTTTTAAGAAATTCAGATATTCCTAATTATGTAAAAGATGGGGTTGCTGACATAGCAATCCTGGGAGAAAATACAGTTATCGAGAAAGGAGTTCAATTAGACATAATAGAAAAACTTGGATTCTCAAAATGCAAATTATCATTAGCAGTGCCTAAAAGTACAGATTATTCAGGTGTTGAATTCTTTGAAGGGAAAAAAATTGCCACTTCTTACCCGAACACATTAAAGCAATATCTCGATAAAAAAGGTGTAAATGCTGAAATTCACATGATCTCTGGTTCTGTTGAAATCGCACCAAATATTGGTTTAGCAGATGGTATTTGTGATTTAGTTTCATCTGGTTCTACTTTATTTAAAAATGGGTTGAAAGAATGTGATGAAATTTTGCATTCTGAAGCTTGTTTAATTGCAACTCCGGGCTTGAAAGGAGAAAAAAGAGCCATTCTGGATAAACTGATGTTTCGAATTAATTCTGTTCACTCGGCAAAAAAAAATAAATATGTTTTACTGAATGCACCCAATGATAAATTGGAAGCTATTATTTCAGCTTTACCTGGAATGAAATCTCCTACAGTATTGCCTCTAGCAAAAGAAGGTTGGAGTTCTGTTCATTCCGTAATTAAAGAAGGTGACTTTTGGAACTCAATCGATGAGCTAAAAGAAAATGGAGCAGAAGGAATATTAATCGTTCCAATTGAAAAAATGGTTCTTTAGCTCATTTATTTAATAACTAACAAAAATTATGAAAACAATAAAACACCCCAAAAGAGATGTGTGGGAAGATATCTTAAAAAGGCCCAGTCAGAAAAAGGCAAACCTTGAGACTATCGTAACAGATGTTTTCAATGAAATAAAGAAAAGAGGTGATGAAGCTCTTAAAGAATTTACTAAAAAGTTTGACGGTGTTGAGCTGGAGCATCTCCAAGTTTCGCAAGAAGAATTAAAAGAAGCCGAATCCTTGGTTTCTTCTGAATTGAAAAATGCGATTGATAATGCAATAAGAAATATTTTTAATTTTCATAAAGCACAAGAAGCAACAGAAGAAAAAGTTGAAACTCAACCAGGAGTTGAATGTTGGAGAAAAGTAACCCCTATAGAAAAAGTTGGGCTATACATACCAGGCGGAACAGCTCCTCTATTCAGCACTGTTTTAATGCTTGCAATACCTGCTAAGATTGCAGGCTGCAAAGAAATTGTATTATGTACTCCTCCAAATACTGAAGGAATTGTTAATCCTGCAATACTGTATGCCGCTCTTTCTGTTGGTTGTACTAAAATTTTCAAGATTGGAGGAATTCAAGCTGTGGGAGCGATGACCTATGGGTCAGAATCCGTACCATCCGTATACAAGATATTTGGTCCTGGAAACCAATACGTTACTGCGGCAAAGCAACTAGCCAGTTTAGACGGTGTAGCAATTGATATGCCTGCTGGCCCTAGTGAGGTGTTAGTTTATGGAGATGAAACGGGAAATCCAGATTTTATTGCGTCAGACCTTCTTTCCCAAGCTGAACATGGTGCTGATTCTCAAGTAATTTTTGTCACTTACGTAGAAAGCTTAATTAGTGAAGTCGGAAAAGCCGTTAATAGACAATTAAAAGACCTACCAAGGAAAGAAATTGCAGAGAAGGCATTAAATAATTCTGTTGCAATCTTAATAAAAAATGAACAGGAGGCTTTAGATCTTATAAATGAATACGGTCCTGAGCATTTAGTTATAGGAGCGAAAAATGAAAAATTCTTTATTGATGGAATAACCAATGCCGGTTCTGTTTTTCTTGGAAACTTCACTCCTGAAAGCGCAGGTGATTACGCATCAGGAACCAATCATACACTTCCAACAAACGGCTATGCGAAATCATATAGTGGCGTTTCTTTAGATTCGTACACAAAAAAAATCACCTATCAAAAAATCAGTAAAGAAGGCTTAAAATCTCTAGGACCAACGATAGAGATAATGGCTGAAGCTGAACAATTGTTTGCACATAAAAACGCAGTTTCATTAAGGTTAAAAGAAATAATTTGAAATGAATTTCGATTTAAATAAAATAATACGGCCCACAATAAAAGAATTAAAACCATATTCATCAGCCAGAGATGAATTTACAGGAAATGGGGAAGTTTATTTAGATGCTAACGAAAACCCATTTGAAACAGGCTTAAATAGATATCCAGATCCATTTCAAAAAAAATTAAAAAATAAAATCTCGAAAATCAAAAACATTCCTCAAGATTGCATATTCCTTGGAAATGGCAGTGACGAGGTAATCGATTTAATTTTTAGAGTTTTTTGTGAACCTGGAAAAGATGAAGTTATTTTATTTCCACCCACATACGGAATGTATCAGGTTTGTGCAGATATTAATAATATAAAAACAAAAAAAATATCTCTAACCAAAGATTTTGAAATTGATGAGATTAATTTATTTAAAAATCTAAATAATAACACAAAAATAATTTGGATTTGCTCGCCAAATAATCCTACTGGAAACACAATGGATCCTGAAGTGATTAAAAACATTTTAAACTCATTCAATGGAATTGTAGTAATAGATGAAGCTTACATAGATTTTAGTGATTCACAAAGCTGGATTGACTTTCTTGATTTTCATCCAAACCTATTCATTATTCAAACATTAAGTAAAGCATGGGGACTAGCGGGGCTTAGACTAGGAATGGGATTCGCTTCTAAAAAAATAATATCTATTCTTAATAAGATAAAGCCACCCTATAATATTAATAGTCTTACACAAGAGAAAGCATTGGAAGCAGTAGCTTATTTAGAAGAGAAGAATGAAGCAGTAGATATAATATTGAATGAAAAGGTAAAACTTATAAAAAATATAAAACTGATAGAAACAGTTAAACATATTTACCAAAGCGACACTAATTTCATATTAGTTAAAATTAATAACGCGACAAATATCTATAAAGAACTTATTGAGCGATCTATTATTGTTCGGAATCGATCAAATGTATCCCTTTGTGAAGATTGCTTAAGAATTACGGTAGGTAATTCAATTGAAAATAAAAAGCTACTTGACGCAATTAAAGAAATAACAAGATGAAAAAAGCATTATTTATAGATAGAGATGGAACTCTCGTAATTGAACCACCATTAGATTATCAGTTAGACGCCTTAGAAAAACTAGAATTCTATCCAGGTGTTTTTCGTTGGTTAAGTGAAATTGTGAGAAAAACAGATTTCGAAATCGTTATGGTTACCAATCAAGATGGTTTAGGTACGGATTCATTTCCTGAGGAAAACTTCCTACCCCCTCAAAACGCTATGCTTAAAGCATTTGAAAATGAAGGAATTCTATTTGACGATATAATAATAGATAAAACATTCCCTCAAGACAATGCTGAAACTAGAAAGCCGAAAACAGGTTTACTACAAAATAAATACATGAGTGGTGAATATGACTTAGCTAATTCTTATGTTATAGGAGACAGAATAACCGATGTGGAATTAGCCAAAAATATGGGAGCAAAAGCTATTTGGATCAACCATGAAAATAAAAAAGGACTAAAAGAAATTACTGGTAAAATTGACGAACTAAAAGGATTTATTGCTGTTGAAACTACTGATTGGAAAGATATTTACCTCCACCTTGCTGCAGGAGAAAGAAAATCTTCTGTAAAAAGGAATACCAAGGAAACAAAAATATCTGTTGATATTGATTTGGATGGAAGTGGAATTGGTCAAATGAATACAGGAATAGGTTTTTTTGATCATATGCTGGATCAAATAGCTAAACATTCTGGGATTGATTTAAAAGTTGATGTAAAAGGAGATTTAGAAATTGACGAGCACCATACAATAGAGGACACCGCTTTAGCTCTAGGAGAAGCCTTTAAAAAGGCTATTGGCAATAAAATCGGAGTTGAACGTTACGGTTACGCTCTTCCTATGGACGATTGTTTATGTCAGGTTGCATTAGATTTTGGAGGACGGCCTTGGATTGTTTGGAAAGCGGAATTTAAAAGAGAAATGATTGGTGAAATGCCAACAGAAATGTTTTTCCATTTTTTCAAATCATTTTCAGATACTGCCCAAGCTAATTTAAATATAAAGGCTGAAGGCGAAAACGAGCATCATAAAATAGAGGGTATATTTAAAGCCTTAGCAAGAGCTATAAAAATGGCTATTCGAAGAGATCCCGAACATTTAGTCTTACCCAGTACAAAGGGAAGTTTATAATTATTTCAATTACAAATAAAAAAAAGGAGGGCAATGCCCTCCTTTAAATAATATAATTGGTATAAATTAAGCAACTTCCTTGCTTGCTGAAGAACTTGCAGCTAAACTATAAACTACTAATCCAAAACCAATTTTATTTATGGCATCACCAATATTGTAAATAACGTCCATATCCAAACTCATTCCGAATAAAATACCTTCTGCACCGTACCAACCAGATGTTCCAGCCATATAACCTAAAGGATAGATTGCCCAACCTATAAGAACAAACTTACATAGCGTGTTGTGAGCAGCTAATACATTACCACCAGCTTTGGTTGCTAAAGCTTTTGCCTCTCCAAACATAATCAGATAAACAATATAAAAGTATGCAGCTCCTGATACTCCACCCCAAAGAGCAGCATTAGTATCTGGCACAGCCTCTCCCCAATAACCAGTGACTAACATTACCACCGAGGCACCAATCAACGTCCACATTAATTTTTTTGTTGCTCCAGCTACTTTTAAAATTAAGTAGAATTCAACACACATTAATGGAACTGTAAGAATCCAATCAACATACCTAAAGAAAGTTGGAGATTCAGCATTTTCTGCCCAATAATCTCTCATGTAGTAATAGTGTACTGCAGCGATGAAAGTTATTAATCCAGAAACCAAAATTGAAGTACGCCACTTTTTATCAAAAGAATTCATTGAGAAAAAGAAGAAGACGGAAGCGGCCATCATGGCCATACAACCGACAAAAAACGTAAAGCCGACGTAATCGTCGGTAGCTAATTTACTCACTAGTAATGTGTTCATGTTGTTTTTTTTATTGGTTTATAGTGCCAATTAATGAAAATTATTTGGAAAAAACACGAAAAAAAGATAAAATTTATTTTAAAAACTCAAAATAAAGAACACGAAACTCGTCAAAAAGCCTTAAAACATTGACTTAAATCAGTATTTAAGATTGTTTAATTTTTTTTAACATTTCTTAAACAAATTAAATGATTTTCGTGAATTTGAATAGATTTAAATATGACATTTTTTGTTTGGCAAACAATTTTTTTTTAAAAAAAAGAGATGAAAACTTAAAAAGATATTTACATAAACTTAGCTGAATGATTTATTTTTTCACAATACTAGGAGTTAAATCTACAGAAGACACTCTACTTGATTTACCATTCGGATAAAAAGCAATTACTTTCACTTTTTTTCCGGTTACAGAAACAGGATTATTATATTCAGAGGAAAAAATATCAGGATCTTTTCCATCCGTTGTGTAAGTGAACTTTGCTCCAGGATAGTTTGTGTTTACATACAGTATTCCTTCCTTTACTTCAACTCCCGGAGGAGCTACTCTATAGTTAACGCCACCATTCAAATACGTCAATCGCGGTAATTCAAAGTTTCCGATTCTGCTTGCAAACTGATTCCATTCTTTATTTAACACATCAAATCTAATTGAATCCTCCACAATCGAAGTCCACTCTGGATCTTTTGCCCATGCTCTTTCTACTAAACCAAGCATCTTTGGAAAAATATAGTACTCAAGCATTTCATGTCCTTTTACAGTTTCTGCCCATAATTGGCCTTGAATCCCTTGAATGTTTAACTTTCCATCTTCAGTCAATCGAACATGGTTTTTAAAATCCTCTTTTACATTTAATCGAACACCATCCCTATTCGTTAATGGCTCAGCGTAAACATTTAAAGGAGCAAACTCCCAAGCCTTTCTAGTATCAACAAAGCCACCCCAGTAATATCCTGGATCTGATGGGTCTTTATCGTATGCTAAATCAAAATAATTATTTGAAACATTTGAAAGCACAACTTTAAATCCTGCATTTGCTAATTTATAACCTCTATCCTCATCACCCCAACTCCATACTGTATTCCATACATAGGGCGCAAAACCTCTTTCGTTGAAGTCCTCGTTTAAATCTACTTTAGAATCTCCCTCATCATTTTGACTTTTCACTAAACCGATTTCTTCCCACCCAGCTGTTACGATATTTCTATCCTCTAATATTTTTGAAAAACGATCAACAAAGTAGTAAAACAATTGCTCGGAATTATCATAATCATCATCTGATTCTAAAAGTGCATTACACTTTGGTGATTTTTTCCAAGCACCGTGATCAGGGTCATTTTTAGAAGGATGAGGAACTTCGTCTCCTCCAATATGGACTTGTTCCAATGACAATCCTGCCTCTTCATACATAGAAATAACTTCATCCGTAACCTTTGATAAAAAGCGATAAGTGGATTCTTGACAAACACAAATAACATTATCATCATATAATTGGATAGAACGGTATCTAGAAGCATCATTTGGATCGTGCAAAATATATTCGTTTGCTTCAGCTTGCTTCCCAGCCTCAATAAATGCCCTTTGACGAGCTTTCATTGAAACAATTGCTGCACGTGCATGACCTGGAAAATCTAACTCCGGTATTACTTCAATATGTCTTGCTTTAGCATATTTAAGTATTTCAATAAAATCTATCTTTGAATAATATCCAGTTCCCCAAGACTCATCACCATTTGGGTGAGGCCCTGAACCATAGGCAGGGTTTAACATTTCAGTCTCATTTTTTGAGTATCCTCTTCTTGACCCAATATCCGTTAGTTCGGGAAGTCCAGGAATTTCTAAACGCCATCCCTCATCATCGGTTATATGAAAATGAAATTTATTTAGTTTATAAAAAGCCATTAAATCAATCAGATTGAGTACAGTTTCTTTCTTAGAAAAATTTCGAACCACATCGAGATGCATTCCCCGATATTCAAATCGCGGTACATCGTCAACTGAAACAATTGGAATTTTTGCTAAACCGGACTTTGAAGCCAAATCATCAACCGAAATTAAAGATCTTAAGCTTTGTATTCCATAAAAAATACCTGATGCATCTAATGATTGTATTTCAACGCCTTTATCAGATACAACCAGACCATAGGCCTCTGATGATTTACCGTTTACTTTTACATCTCCTTTTTTCAATACAATAGTCCCTTTTGAACCCTCCATTAATTTTGCATCAATACCAACATCAACTTTTAATTTTTCCGCTAGAAAAAGAGCCTCAGGCTCAAGTACTTTTTCAAAGGCAATTACTAATCCGTTTTTAAGATCAAAAACACCCTCTGACTCCTCATAACGAAAAGGGGTTGGAATAATTTTCACTAAATCATTTGTGTTTTGAAAAGCCAACAACTTGTTGTAGTCAAACCGTGACTGAGCAGTAGGAACAGAAAGAGGATCATTTTTAAAACGATCAGTTTGTTCTTTTTTAACCAAGGGACTATAAGAAACATTAGTTAAAACCTCAGGTTTTGATTCTAATCCTGTTGTATCAGAGAAAACTATAAACATACCATTTGGAGCATCAACATCCTTAATCGCCCAAGCATCACTTTCAAAAGAGACAACTACATCTTCACCTGTTTTTAATTTTGGAAATGATGCCGTAGGTTCTAAGCGAAAATAATCACCATTAACATGGGTAATCTCAATGTTTTGAGAAGTGCTTTCCATGATAACTCTCCTTGGTTGATGAAAATAAACAGCCCATCCGGTGCTATCTAAAGTCTTTATGGAATTGTTCGTTATCATAAATTCAGCTAAATATGAACTTTTACCTTTATAACCATTTTCAACTAAGTTCCAAAAAACATCAATCTCAGAACCAATTGGTCGGTTTATACTAAAACCCTTTTCGGTATCTACTTTAGTTTCACCGCATGATTGAAGACTAAAAATTGAGAATATTGCCAGAGATATAATAGATAATTTGAAATATAAGATCTTCATCGGATTTAATTTTAAGGTACAAAAGTAACAATAATAGAGGGGATACAAAATTTTTTAGCAATGCGTATTAATTAAAATAATATTTGAAGAAAAGTTATATTTAGAATTCTAACTTTAAAAAATGATTTATTCTTTAGAAAATGAATTTGTAACCATTCAAATCAATGATCTTGGTGCAGAATTATGCAGCTATTTTGATAAAGAGTCGCAAAGAGAAATTATTTGGCAGGCTGATCCCGATCATTGGAAGAGAAATGCTCCGATACTTTTTCCGATTATAGGAAAAGTATTTAATAATTCATATCGGTTTGAAAACATAAATTATCAACTTAGCCAACATGGTTTTGCAAGGGATAACGTTTTTTCAGTAATAAAAAAATCAAAAACATCCATTAAATTTAAAATTTCATCTTCACTAAAAACAAAACCTGTTTTCCCTTTCGATTTTGTTCTAATAGTACAATTTTCAATTATAGATAAGGAGTTGAAAGTGCTTTATAATATTGAAAACACTTCGTCAAAAAAAATCTACTTCAGCTTAGGTGCTCATCCTGGCTTCAACTGTCCTTTTGATGAAAAGTCCGTTTTTTCTGATTACAATCTGAAGTTCGAAAAAAAAGAGTGTTCGGATAGAATACTTTTAAATAAAGAAGGATTTAGAACCGGAAAAAGAGCTTATAAATGGCTAGTAGGTAATTCCATCAGCTTACATGAAAAACTCTTTGCTGAAGATGCATTGATTTTTGATAATTTAAAAAGTAAATTCCTATTCATAGAATCAGAGAAAGCAGCAGAAAAAGTGAAAATAGGTTGGAACAACTACCCTCATATGGGGATTTGGAACCCAAATAAAAATTCGCCTTTAATTTGTATTGAACCATGGAACGGGATGGCAGATGAAGTAGATTCAAATATTGATTTCAGTCAAAAATATGGAGTAATAAGTCTCAACAAGGGGCATAATTTCGAATGCTTTTATACCGTTGAAAACATAATAAAATGATTTTAATCCTAGATACTTTTTTTACAGGATCACACAGATACTGGGGGGAACAACTAAAAAAAAGACTACCCTTCCCTATTCAACTGTTAACTCTATCGGGAAAGCATTGGAAATGGAGAATGGAGGGTGGCGCTTATGAACTCGCACAAAAGTTCAAAAAGCTTTCTCAAAAACCGAAGATAATTATTGCAACGGATATGGTAAACATCCCTTTATTTTATGCCTTTGCAAACATTTCAAAGGATGATATACCCTGCATTTTATATTTCCACGAGAATCAATTTGCTTATCCAATAAGTAAATTAGACACTCAAAAAACAAATAAAAGAGATAATCATTATAGTTTTATCAATCTTACTTCTGCCCTATTTTCAAATCATCTTGTGTTTAATTCAGAATTCAATCGTAGCTCTTTTTTTAAGGGCGTTTCTGATTTAATAAAACAACTTCCGAAAAATACGTTGAATCAAAATATTAAAGATTTAAACTCTCATGTTATTTATCCCGGAATAGATTATCCCTCCTCTTTTGAGACCGTTAACTCATCGCCTATACTTCTTTGGAACCATAGGTGGGAGCACGATAAAAATCCTGAATTGTTTGTAAAAGGATTAGAATTCCTTCAGAGTAAATCCATCTCTTTTAAATTAATCATATTAGGAAAGGGAACAGAAAAAAGAGAGGTTGCATCTTTTTTCAAGAAAAACTTCAAAGATGAATTGATACATTGCGGCTATGTAGAAACAAGAAAAAATTACATAGATCTTATTGCACAAGCAACCCATATACCCGTGACATCAAAACATGATTTCTTTGGATTAAGTGTAGCCGAAGCTATGAGCTATGGATGTTTCGCTATTCTACCGAATCATCAAGCCTATCCAGAACACTTGTTGGAAAATGAACAATCAGGAACAGTTTATAATTTTCCAAATGACTATTTTCAAACGTTAGAAAATTCAATAAAACATCAAAACAAATCAAAAGTAAAAGAGAAGTTCTTTTTTGAACAAGTCACAAAAAAATGGATTGAATTGCTTGAATCAACAACACAAATTATTAAGAGAGAACAGCTTTAACCATTCTATCTTTACCCTGTAAATCCTGCCTAAGTTGAATATTATCAAAACCTGAATCTTTTAACACTTCAATTATCTCACACCCATAAGACTCGTGAATTTCTAAAAATAATTTTCCAGAAGGATTTAAATTCAAATAAGCAAACTGAGCAATAGATTTATAAAAAACTAACGGATCATCATTGGAAACAAAAAGTGCCAAATCAGGTTCATAATCCAATACGTTTTTTTGCATCATTTTTTTATCAGAAATAGGAATATAAGGAGGATTGCTAACAATAGCATCAAACTTATTTTCTTGAGGGTATAATTCCCAATTAAGTATATCAAATTGTCTAAATTGAATTTCTAACCCAAGTAAATCCGAATTTTCTTCAGCAATTTCAAGCGCTTTTTGTGATATATCAAATCCGTAAACTACTGAACTTTTCAAGTTGTTTTTAATCGCTAACGGAATACAACCGCTTCCCGTTCCAAGATCGAGAATAGAAGTCGCAGATCTGCAGTCTTGAATAATCCAAGACACTAATTCTTCTGTTTCTGGACGAGGTATTAAAACACCTTCTCGAACCTTTATTTCTAAATTATAAAACCATGTTTTTCCTGCCACATACTGAACAGGGCGATTTATCCTTAACTCTTTAATTCCGTATAAAAATTTCAAAATTTCAGACTCAGAAATTTCTAGATGAGGATTTAAAATCATTTCTGATTTAGAAACGTCCAACCATGCTAAACATAAAAAGTTAAAATAATTTCGAACTTGTGAAATCGGTAATGAATCAAGAGCTTCGAAAAAATAGGTTTTAACAGAAGATATTTTATTATCTGGAACTTTCATGGTCTTTGATGTTCAAAATAGTGTGACTACTCTTGGGTCTCATTATCAAAATCTCTTAATTCAAAAACACGAACATCAATTGAATCTATGTTGATTGTATCTGAATTCATAGCATACACAGTATCCAAAGCACCTTTATTGTAAATAAAAATAGAATCATTTAGGCCGAGGGAATCCTTAATCAACCACTCTCCATAGCGATGACCATACTCGTTGAATGCTCCCTTTTTAATGAGTAACCCTTTTTTGTTAAAGTATCGCCAAACACCAAACTTATACCCTACTTCCCATTGACCATAGGCCTTTTTAACTCCATTTTTATAGTAGGAAACTCCAAGACCTTGTTCATCGCCTTGATCAAAGTAAACACTATCTTCAATTTGTCCATTGTCATAATACCAAATCCAAACACTATCTCTTAGGCCTTTATAAAATAATCCTGAATAATTTTTGAACCCATTTTTATACCAAGATGATGCCCTACCTTCTTTCAAGTCAAAAGCCCAATAGTCAAGTGACTTTCGTTCACCATTCCTGTAAAATCTTTTAGACATTCCGTGCGCATCATTCTGTTCGAAATGACTGGACTCTTTTAATTGTCCATTATCATAATACCAATACCAGTCATTTACTTGTGTTCCAAAATAAAAATCACCTTCCGACTCTTTTTTTCCATTTTTAAAATATCGAACCCAAAAGCCATGCTCATATCCTTTAAACATAACTCCTTCTGCTTTTAATTCTCCTGTTTCGAAATACACCTTTACATCTTGGTAATCATCATTACAGGACAAGCAAATTAAACTTAAAAGTACTATATCAATTATTTTGTTCACTCAAAAATCATGTTAAACAAAAAAGGGCGAATTAAAATTCGCCCCTTAATAAGATATATTATTTATGATTCTGCAATAACAATCTTTTCAATTTCATCTCCCTGACGAATTTCATCAATTAGCTCTAAGCCGTCAATAACTTTTCCGAAACAAGTATGATTTCTATCTAGGTGTGCAGTGTTATTTCTAGAATGGCAGATAAAAAACTGTGAACCACCTGTATCTCTTCCTGCATGCGCCATGCTTAGTACACCTTTATCGTGGAATTGATTATCTCCATCCAGTTCACATTTAATTTTATATCCAGGCCCTCCTATTCCTGTTCCCTCTGGGCAACCACCCTGAATCACGAAATCTGGCAATACTCTATGAAATGTTAATCCATCATAAAAACCATCCTTTGAAAGTTTAACAAAGTTTTCAACTGTTTTGGGAGCGTCTTTTTCATAAAACTCAACCTTCATTGTTCCTTTTTCTGTAATAATTTCAGCTGTAATCATGTGTCTATTATTTAATTCAGTGTATAAATTTAACTTTTATTATTTTTAATTTTCAGGATTTAAAACCATTTTTAATAAATTGAATGAAAGATTTGAACTCCTGTTTACTTTTGAATATACTCATCATAACTTTTCCTATAGTCGGCTTGGGCTTTTCTGTAATTTTAATCTCCTCTTTAGAATCATTTTCAATCTCTTCTCTAACTTTAGCATCATCAATAACGTTTTGAACCTCTTTTTGAGCTTCCTCTTGATTCATCACCTGTTCTCCCTCACTATTAAACTTACCAAAAAAGGGACTTTGCTCATCTTTACTAATTTGATCCGCTCTTTTAAAATTATTGTCTGCTTTTTGTTTTCTACCAAGCTTTTCTTCAAGCATTCCAAGGTTGTTGTGTGCAATAGCATCATCAGGGTCCAGCTCAATACATTTTTTATAATCAGCAATAGCTCCGTGTGTATCACCACAAGCATCTTTAATATAGGCTCTACTAGAATATCTATAAGGGTTTAGCGGGTCTAACTGCTGAGACTTATTCATGTTTTTAAGCGCACTCTTCAAATCTTTCATATGAAACTGAGTAACGGCAATTTCGCTGTAAACTGAAGCGTTGGATGGAATTAATTTAATTGCCTTTTCAAAATCTTTTATTGAAGCATCAAATTTTTTAACTTTTCTGAATGCTATACCTCTTAAACAAAGGACATTTGGATTCTCTTCGTCCAAATTTAAATATTTAGAAAAACATTCTATAGACAAATCAAACTCTCCGTTCTCTAAATATTCACTTCCTTCCTCTATTAAATTCATAAAATTTGATTTAAGCATACATCTGATCTCTCAGTAATTGAATTTTATCACTAGATAAATATTCATCAAAAGGCATCATTCGATCAATAATACCTTTGGGAGTAATTTCAATAATTCTTGTAGCAATTGTTTGAACGAACTCATGATCGTGAGAGGTAAATAAAATCGTCCCTTTAAAATCAGTTAATGAGTTGTTTAAAGCAGTAATCGACTCCAAATCAAGATGATTAGTAGGATCGTCTAAAATCAAAACATTAGGCTTTTGAAGCATTGCCCTGGATAGCATACAACGAACCTTCTCACCTCCAGAAAGAACCGTACATTTTTTTTTCACCTCTTCTCCTGCGAAAAGCATTTTACCCAGAAAACCTCTAACAAATTCCTCGTCTTTTTCCTCAGAATATTGCCTCAACCAATCTACTAAATCAAGGTTAACATTATCAAAATAAGTTCTGTTTTCATTGGGAACATAGGCTTTTGTTATAGTCGTTCCCCAATTATAGCTCCCCGAATCAGCTTTTTCGTTACCACTTAAAATTTGAAATAATGAAGAAGTTATTTTAGAATCTTTTGAGTAAAACATTATTTTATCACCCTTAGCCATCCGAAAAGAAATATCATTTAGCAAAACACCCTCATCGTTCGCACTTCTCAACTTTTCAACTTCTAAAATTTGATCACCAGCCTCTCTTTCTTGATCCCAAATTAAAGCAGGATATCTTCGAGTAGAAGCCTTTATTGTCTCGACATCAATCTTTTCTAACATCTTCTTTCTTGCGGTAGCTTGCTTACTCTTGGAAGCATTGGCTGAAAAACGCATAATAAATTCTTGAAGTTCTTTTTTCTTGTCTTCGTTTTTTTTGTTTTGATCTGACCTTTGTTGAAGAGCCAGCTGACTTGTTTTGTACCAAAATGTGTAGTTTCCTGTAAAAACAGAAATCTTTCCAAAATCAATATCTGCAATGTAAGTACAAACTGTATCCAAGAAGTGTCTATCGTGCGAAACTACAATCACTGTATTTTTAAAATCAAGTAAAAAATCTTCCAACCAAGCAATAGTTTGAATGTCTAAATCATTTGTTGGTTCATCAAGTACTAAAACATCAGGATCACCAAAAAGAGCTTGAGCTAGAAGGACTCTAACCTTGTACTTATTGTCTAAATCCACCATTTTTATCCAATGATAATGCTCAGGAACTCCAAGTCCACTTAATAATTGAGCAGCATCTGACTCGGCATTCCATCCACCCATTTCTCCATACTGCTCTTCCAGTTCAGAGGCTTTAATACCATCAGCATCCGAAAAATCAGATTTCATGTAAATAGCTTCCTTTTCCTTCATTATTTGGTACAAGTCCTTGTGTCCCATAATAACGGAGTCCAAAACAGTAAAATCATTAAATTCGAAATGATCCTGCTTCAATACAGCCATTCTTTTTCCAGACTCTAAAGAAACGGTTCCTTTATTTGCATCTTGATCTCCAGTGAGAATGTTTAAAAAAGTCGATTTACCTGCCCCGTTGGCTCCAATAACACCATAGCAATTTCCTTGAGTGAATTTTAAATTCACCTCATCAAACAATACTCTTTTCCCAAATTGCAGAGTTAGGTTATTTACTGTAAACATATTGAATAAAATTTTCCCAAAGATACGATGTTTGAAGGAGAAACCTTCAAGAGAACTTTGTATATTTAACCTTATAAAATTCCGTGAATTAATTTAAATCACTCTGCTGCCATTGAATTTAGAGTCTCAGCCAAACTAGAAAGCAAAGAAATCCTACTCTCATCTTCTATCTCATGTAAATGCTCATTAATTATTAAGGATGCTTCTGTAACCTCATCGTAAGGGAAACCAGATTCAATATTTTCGATTATTGTTGAAATTTCAACAATCGTCATATAATCTGAACTTACCGCAATCTCAACTAAATCAATTAATCGATCCTCTGCGTTTAATCCCGCCTCCCAAATTGAGGCAGCAATTATTGCCCTAAACTCTTTAAAAAGATCATCTTTTAATGCATTAATAAGTTCTCCAACAGCATTTTGATCTTTGATGTTGAAAAGTACCTTTTTACCTTCTTCAAGCGCCTCGGGAAAACCACTTTTAAAGGTAGCTACTAATAATTGATAAACTACAGCGGGAGATCCACTCTTTGCCACCTCTCGAATTCCTCTTATAACTTGTTCTTTTTCTGAGGACAGTAAATCTTTTTGAAGCGCTAAATTTTTCTTATTATTATCCAACATCATGAAACTTTTACAACAAATATAGGAATGGAAAAAAAAACCGTTGCATTAATTAGTAGTTAATTTGATTCAAAATGTAAATTTATGAAGTCTCCATTCCGTACTGATTTTTCGAAATAGAAGAACCGTTTTTAAAATAATAATTCCCTCCAAAAGATGTTTTCACCCACTTGTATTCAGTAGCCTTACCTTGCGCAACAACAACAATAATAGTAATAATACGATTTCTCTCCTCAATTTTCCTTTGATGTTTTCCTTCACCATATTTACGAACCAAATCTGATAAATAAGATGCTTTTTCGGTAGATTGAAGTTTTGAAATATCTATATCGTTGGGCTCCGTTGAGGCTATTAATTTTTGTGCGCTTTTTTCTTGTTCAGCTTTTGCTTTTGCGACAGCTGCCTTTCTTCTTTGAACCTCCAGCTCAGCTTCTTTTCTTTTTTCTGCCTCTGAAGCCTTTACTTGATTAATGCTGTCTGTTTTAGCTTTTTCCATAGCCAGTTCAATTTCTGCAAGTCGTTTTTCTTCCTCAGCTTTCTTTTTTGCATTCTCAGCTCTTAATTTAGCCTCTGCTTTTTCTTTAGCTATTAGCAAATCCTGCTCCTGTCTTTTCTTTTCCTCTTCATCAGCCTTTATACGTGCCTCATCTTCTAATCTTTTTTGCTCAATAGCAAGTCGAGCGGCCTCTTCAGCTTTCCTTTTTTCATCGGCAGCCATTCTTTCAGCTTCTTCAGCCTCAGCTTTCACTCTTGCTATTTCAATCATTCTCAAACTATCCTGGACAAATTGCTCTCGCTTTTCCTCAGCTAATCTATTTTGACGGTCTGCCTCT
>MDSV01073770.1_pt1 | contig 17344 bp, 16 predicted proteins | sample 810851 | NCBI WGS metagenome assembly MDSV01 (sample SAMN05326640, study PRJNA326480) | marine metagenome | isolation source: seawater | place: Atlantic Ocean: North East | collected 2012 | reverse complement strand
TCTGATATTAGATTATTATTTTGAAAAATTAATGATACTTTATATTTTTTTAAGCTATCTTTTTCCATTAAACTTAAATTATTTGTATCTTTTTTTAAAAAAAAAATTTTGCCACTAGATGGCTTCTCAATCAAAGAGATCATATGTAATAATGTAGATTTTCCTGAACCAGAAGGTCCAGTAAGAGCTATGAGCTCTCCCTTATTTATTGAAAAATTTAAATTTTTTAATACTTCAATCCTTTTATCTTTATGTACAAAATATTTATTTAAATTTTTTATATTAAGAATACTTTTAGTCATATTTTAAAGCATCGGTTGTTTTCATTTTTGAGATTACTTTAGCGGGAAAGTAAGATGCAAGAGAGGAAATTAATGTTGATAAGAAAAATACTAAAAAAATAGATGCTAAATTTATTTCACTTGGCATTTTATCTAGGTAATAAACATCTGATGGAAAAATATTAATTCCAAAAACCATTGATAAAAAATTTCTTATTTCATCTATATATATAGAAAATATTACTCCTAAAATTAAACCAGAAATAGTTGATAATAAACCAATGGTAAAACCAGTTAAAAAAAATGATTTAATTATGGAACTATCTGATAATCCAAGTGTTTTAATAATCGCTATCTCTCTTGTTTTATTTTTAATAAGTATTGTAAGGCCAGAGATTATATTAAAAGCCGCTACAATTATAATTAAAGTTAAAATTGTAAACATTACGTTTCTTTCAACTTTTAAAGCATTAAAAAAAGATTTATTTGTATCTGACCAAGTTGAAATAAAAATATTTGAATTTATAGTATTTAAATTTTTTTTATATTTTTCAGCAAGAAAAGGATTTTTTAAGTAAATTTCTAGATCAATATCATCCTCTTCTTTATTAAAAATAGAACGGGCATCATTTAATTCAAGATATATCAGATTTTGATCAAATTCATAAAAACCACTATTGAAAATTCCAGCTATGATAAAACTTTCCTGTTTAGGTATGTTGCCAAATGGAGTGCTAACAAATACTGATGAGATAATATTTATTTTATCTCCTATTTCCATATCTAAATTATACGCTAGCTCTCCTCCTATCATTACTTTACCAGGTGTAAAGTCGCTCAAGTTTCCACTTACTATCTCTTTATTTACAAATGATTGTGATTTATCGTTTTCATTAATGCCTTTGATCAAAACACCTTTTGCCTTATCGTTAATAAGTATTATTCCTTCTCCGCTTAAAGACTCAGTAATTTTAATATCTGAATACTTTTCACTTATATTTTTTTTCATACTTTCGAGATCTGACTTATAATTAAATTGAATAGTTAAATGAGGATTTAGTCCTATAATCTTATTAGTCAAATCAGTTCTAAAACCATTCATAACTGACATGACAATAATTAAAACTGCTACTCCAAGCATGATACCCAGAAAAGAGAATAGAGAAATTATTTTTAAAAAACCTTGTTTTTTTTTTGGTTTAAGATTTCTTATAGCTATCAGTCTTTCAGTATAAGTAAACAAATTATTTTTTAAGTTTTGATTTAATATCTTTCAATTCAATAAAAGAACTTTCAGAATTGACTTCTTTAAATTCTATTTTATTTTCAGTCGATTTTGATCCAATTATTATTTGATATGGTATTCCTATTAAATCGTGTTTTTTAAATTTTTGAGACATATTCTCATCAACATCGTCCAACAATACGTCAATATTTTGTTTTTTTAATTCATTATACGTTTTTAATGCTCTTGAAAGATTTTCTTTATTGTTTTTACTTATATTTGGAATAATAACCACATCATAAGGTGATACTGTCTTAGGCCACTTCATAACATCTTTATCATATTTAGCTTCTATAATTGCTCCAACAAGTCTTGAAACTCCAATACCATATGAACCCATTTTTACTGAGTTTTTTTTTCCCTCCTGGTTATCAACAAAACAGTTTAGAGGTTTTGAATATTTGTCACCGAAATAAAAAATATGACCTACTTCAATTCCTTTTGTTATCATCTGATTTTGTTTTTTAACTCTTTTATCAAATTCCGATTTTTCAAACTTATCGTCTGTAGCTGCATATACTGATGAAAAATCTTTTAACATTTTCTCTAAAGAATCATCAACAAAATCATAACTATCGATATCTATATTAAAAATATTTTTATCTGTATAAATTTTACTCTCACCGGTTTCTGCTAGAATAATAAACTCATGTGAAAGATCTCCACCGATTGGTCCTGTGTCTGCAGCCATAGGAATAGCTTGCAAACCAAGTCTTTTAAAAGTTTTTAGATATGAAAAAAACATTTTATTATAAGATATTTTTGCATTAGCATCGTCTAGATCAAAAGAGTAAGCATCTTTCATAAAAAATTCTCTACATCTCATTACTCCAAACCTGGGACGTATTTCATCTCTGAACTTCCATTGAATATGATAAAGCATTTGAGGAAGTGACTTGTATGACTTCACTGAGGATCTAAAAATATCTGTTATCAATTCTTCATTAGTCGGTCCATAAAGCATTTCTCTTCCTTGCCTATCATTTATTCTTAACATTTCTTCTCCATAATCATTATACCTTCCACTTTCTTTCCATATTTCTGCAGATTGGATAGTTGGCATGAGAAGTTCTTGGGCTCCAATTTTGTTTTGTTCTTCTCGTACTACTTGTTCAATTTTTTTCATAACTTTTAGACCTAAGGGTAACCATGAGTAAATGCCCGCAGATGATTGCTTTATCATTCCAGACATAAGCATCAGTTGATGAGATTTTATTTTTGCATCTGAAGGTAAGTTTTTTGTTATTGGTAAAAATAGTTTTGATACAAGCATTATTTTATAAACTCTCGTAAATTAAAATGATCATTGGATACAATATAGTATATTCCAATAAAAATTACTGTAGTTATTAAGGTTGTGAATAAAAATTTTTTAAATATATTTGGGTTTTTTGGTGCCCCAGGGTCTGCACCCTCTAGATTATTATTAATATTTTTATCATCGTGTTTAATTCCAATTGGTAATGCTGAAAAAAAAATTATCCACCAAATTATAACGTAAATTACAACTGAACCTGTTATACTCATTAAACTCTAGCAATGTTAACGTTGGTAAAAGGCCTTTTACCTGTTTTTTCTCTAACAATTTTTCTACAATTTTGTTTTATTGTATCAATCAAATTTTTTTCTTGTTTATAATTGTTTGCGTCAAATGTCTTACAAGTCCTTGTTATTTCATCCTCTAAATCAAATTTAAATGACTCCTTAATCTCATCTTCAGGAATTCCTCGATAAGTAATTACTGGTTTTTTTATTTTTCCATTACTAGCAATGATCAGGGTGATCTCTAAAAATCCGTTTAATGAAATATTTTTTCTCTCTTTAATTGAGTTAGAGTCAAGGCTTACAGCTATATTTCCATCGAGATAAATTTTTCCAGTAGGTGCTTTATCTATTATCTCAGGCTTTTTATCTTTATAAATTTTAATTATATCTCCATTTTCAATTTTTAAATTAAATGGTATTTGCATTTCCTCAGAAAAAGCTATGTGCTCTTTCATATGTCTATGTTCACCATGAACAGGTATTACACATTTAGGTTTAACCCAGTTATACATATCTTTTAGGTCATCTCTATTTGCATGTCCAGAAACGTGTACAAATGCATTTTCTTCTGTAATGACATCAATGTTTCTTTTGACTATTGTATTTTGTAATCCATATAGTTTTTTTTCATTTCCAGGTATAATTTTTGAGGAAAAAATTACTGTATCTCCGCTTTCTAAATTTACATCTGGATGTGTTTCATTTACCACTCTGTTCAACGCACCCATAGGTTCACCTTGACTTCCAGTGCATAAATATAAGATTTTTTCTTTTGAAATTTTTTTTGCATCTCTCGAGTCTAGAGGCTCTATAACATCTTTTAAATAACCACATTGTTTTGCAGCTTTATATATTCTATGCATAGATCTGCCAACTAAAGAGATATTTCTTTTAGTTTCTTTTGCAATGAAGAAGATACTCTCCATCCTTGCAACATTTGAAGCAAATGATGTTACTAAAACTCTTTTTTTTTGACTTGATATTATCTTAAGCAAACTTTCTCTTACATCATTTTCAGAACCAGCTCTACCTGGGCTAAATACGTTAGTAGAGTCACATACCATGGCAATGACTCCTTTTTCTCCAATTGATTTTAGTTTTTGTTCATCTACTTTATTACCTATAAGTGGATTTGGATCTACCTTCCAATCGCCCGTATGCAGAACTACACCTATAGGAGTTTTGATACTTAAGCCATTAGGCTCTAAAATCGAATGAGTTAATGTTACAAAATCAATTTCGAAAGGACCCAAGCTTATTTTGCTATTTAACTTAACAATTTTTAGATAGTTAGTTATGTCTATTTTTTTTTCCTTAAACTTTTCTTGTATTAAAACTGCAGTAAATGGAGTTGCGTATATTTTACATTTTAATTTAGGCCAAATGTGAACAATAGAGCCAATGTGATCTTCATGTGCATGAGTTAAAACAATACCAAGCAAATCATCTTTTTTATCAATAATAAATCCTGCATCAGGGTAAATTAAATCTACTCCAGGAATTGACTCATCTGCAAATGTAAGTCCCATATCAACTATTATCCATTTTTGATTTTCCTCTGGACCATATGCATATAGGTTCATATTCATGCCAATCTCTCCGGAACCCCCTAGTGGACAAAAAATTAATTCTTCATTCATAATTTAGTCAATTAGCTTTAATAATCCTTTAATGGTTAAATCTTTATTAACTCGAATAGCTTTTTTTATAGAGTGCTTATATAAATCTGAGAGGCCACCAGTAAAAATTATATTGTATCTTTTCTTAGTTTCTCTCTCAATCATATTTATGATATTTTCAATTAAACCTTGATAACCCCAATAAAAACCTGATTTGACAGCACTTTGAGTGTTCTTACCAATTATATTATTAATTTTTGACAGTTTAACACTTGGTATTAATCTTGCTTTTGAAGTTAAAGTAGCTAGAGAAAGATTTACTCCAGGGGCAATTATTCCCCCTTTATAACAATTTTTAATTACAACATCAAAAGTAGTAGCTGTTCCAAAATCTAAAATAATAAAATTATTTTTGTAATCAATTACTCCAATTGCATTAGCTAATCTATCTGAGCCAACTTGTTTCATATTGACAGAAACTTTAAGTATTTTTTTTAGATTAAATTGTTTCAATTCCTTTATTTGAAGCTTAAAATTTTTTTTAAAGTACTCCTTTATGATTTTATATATATTTGGCGCAACACTGCTAAAAACAATTTGTTTAATCTTTTTATTATAAAATCTTAAAAAACTTAAGTTTTTTCCAAGATTTGAGATTTTAAGTTTATTAGTATCCAATGTTCTTTTGATAAGAAGTTTTTTTTTATTATTAAATAAACAAATTTTTGTTTCAGTATTTCCTATGTCCCCTACAATATACATATCTAAATCAATATAAATTTTTCGAAATTTTTTTTAATAAGCCTATAAATGTCGTTTTTCCTAATTTTTTTATTGCTATATTTTTGCAAATAAGATGTTTTTTTATTTTCAATTTTCGGACTTTTACACAGATTAATTCCAACTCCAACAATAAAAAACTTATTATTTTTATAAGCTATTATTTCCTGTAAAATTCCACAAAATTTAGATCCTTTAATTAATAGATCATTAGGTGGTTTAACTGTAATTCTCTCTTTAACAAAAGAGTTTAAACTTTTCTTTAAAACTAAGTATATTTTTTTTGTTTCAGATTTAAGTGAAAAATTTTTTTTTATTTTGAAATAAATACTTAAAAAAATATTACCTTTATAAGATACCCATCTACGACCGTGTTGACCTCTCCCTTTTTTTTGTAAATTAGCTACTATCAAGGATGGTTGAACTTTACCACTTTTAATTCTCCTAATAGCAACATTATTTGTGCTATCTACTCTATCTAATTTTATTAACTGAATTTTCATTAAATAAATAGTCCATTCAGCAATAAGGTAATAGCTGAAGGTGATATAAAAAATAAAGTTAAGATTAAACAACTTAAAAATATTGTAGCTTTAATAGAAAAGTTTCTGATTTCATCGAAATTAACTTTGATCTCATCAAAATAAATAGTTTTTATAACCTTTAAATAATAAAAAGCTGATATAACTGTAGTTAACAACCCTATTATCGCAAGAGCATATAATTCACTTTCTATTACGGACATAAAAATAAAAAATTTTGCAAAAAAACCACCTAATGGAGGAATACCGGCTAATGAAAAAAATAAAATTAGGAATGCAAAAGCAAACAAGGGTTTTTGTTTTGATAGACCTGACAAGTCGCCAATTTCCTCGGTATATTTACCGTTAACTTTCATTAAATACAGGCAGGCAAAAGTTCCAATGTTCATAATTGCGTAAATAGTAATATAAACAATCGTGCTAGTGTAACCTGAAGATGTTCCGGTAGCTACCCCCGCCAAAGCATAACCCATATGACTGATTGAACTATATGCAAGAAATCGTTTTATGTTTTTTTGTCCTATCGCAGCTACACTTCCTAGTATCATTGAAGATATAGAAATAAAGATAATGATAATTTGCCATTCATCCAGTATATTTTTAAAAGGTAAATTCATAAATCTTATAATCATTGCTAATCCTACAGCTTTTGGTACTACGGCAAAAAAATTGGTTATAGATGTGGGTGCTCCCTGATAAACGTCAGGTGTCCACATGTGAAATGGAACGGCAGAAACTTTAAAAGCTAATCCAACTAGAATAAAAACCATTGCAAAAATAGCACCTATATTTTCAGCATTTAAACTGTAACTTATTAATTCAAAATTTGTTGTACCAGTAAAACCGTAAAGTAAAGAGCATCCGTATAGTAAAAGACCTGAAGATAGAGCGCTTAATACAAAGTACTTAATACCTGCTTCTGATGAAATAGTATTATCTCTATCTATCGCCGCTAAAACATATAAAGCAAGAGACTGTAGTTCTAAACCCAAATAAAAAAGTATTAAATCATTGGAACTCAACATAAAAAACATCCCTAATATTGAAAACATAATTATTATTGGATATTCAAATTTAAAGAGTTTTTTTTCTTTAATAAATTCACTCGAAGAAACAAATACAAAAATACTTGATATAAGAATTAATATTTTAAAATAGTCAGAAAATTTGTCATTTATAAAAGTGTCTAGAAAAACTCTTTGTTCTCCACCCCAATCGTTAAGAATTAAGTATATTGTTACTAATAAAATTAAAATAGATAATTTCATTACTGTTTGAAAACTGTTTTTTAAAAAAACTCCCACCATCAAACTAGTGCATATACCAATAAAAAATACTATTTCTGGTAAGATTATATCTAAATTTTCCATTAATCTATTCCAACTAAGTTAGCCGTTAATTCGTTTTGATGATTGTAAATGATTCCATTTACAGAAGCATTCATAGTATTGAAAAAAGGCTCTGGGTAAAAACCAAATACTAAACTCAATACACATAAAATAATAAGCGTTGTACCCTCTAGATAATTAACATCTTTTAGTTTAGCTAAGGACTCGTTTGCCTGGCCAAAAATAACTCTTTTTGTCAACCAAAGCATATAGGCCGCACATAATACAACACCAGTACTTGCTAGAATAGCTGTTAAATAGCTTTCTTGAAAAGCACCCACTAATACAAGAAATTCACCAATAAATCCTGTAGTCCCTGGTAAACCTAATGCACCTAAAGAAAATATAATAAATATTAAAGAAAAATTAGGAAGATAATTCACTATCCCACCATAAGTTTTAATCATTCTTGAACCAGTTCTGTCATATAAAACTCCTACACATAAAAATAATGCAGCAGAAATTACACCATGACTTAACATTTGAAAAATGCTTCCCTCAATACCCTGTTTATTAAAAGTAAAAATACCTAGAGTCACAAAACCCATATGAGCAACTGAAGAATATGCTATTAATTTCTTCATATCTTCTTGCATCAAAGCTATTAGAGATGTGTAAATAATTGCAATGATGCTTAGAATAAATACTAAAGGAGTAAAAAATTCAGAGGCTATTGGAAACATACCCAAAGAAAATCTCAAAAAACCATATCCAGCCATTTTTAAAAGTATTGCGGCAAGAATTACTGAACCAGCTGTTGGAGCTTCAACATGTGCATCTGGCAGCCAAGTATGAAACGGCCACATCGGTGTTTTAACAGCAAAAGAACTAAAAAATGCAAGCCATAAAACATATTGATATTCTGTAGGAATTTTAAGTTTATATATTTCGGTATAATCTGTTGTTCCTACAGACCAATAAATAAAGATGATAGCAGCCAACATCAATACTGAGCCTAGTAAAGTAAATAAAAAAAACTTATATGCAGAGTATACCCTTCTAGGGCCTCCCCATATCCCTATTATTAGAAACATTGGTATTAATCCTGCTTCAAAAAAAAGATAAAAAACAATTAAATCTAAAGAACAAAAAACACCAATTATAAAACTTTCTAAGATTAAAATTGAAATTAAAAATTCATTTAATCTCTTTTTTATACTGTTTATGCAAGAGATTATACTTATAGGCGCTATAAAAGCAGTTAAAATTATAAAGAGTATCGATATGCCATCAATTCCTAGTTTAAACTTTATATATCCACTTATCCAATTTTTCTCTTCTATAAATTGAAATCCACTGAAGCTTTCATCAAAAGAATGCCAAACAAATAAGATTAACAAAAAATTAGCTAAAGAGGTAAATAGCGCTATATAAATTGCACTTTTATTGCTATTTTTTTGATTAAATAATAAAATAAATAAAGCTCCAACTAATGGCAAGACTACTATTGAAGATAAAATTGGAAAGTTCATTTAATTTAAAATTAAGTAAGTTATTAAAGCTGATAAACCAATTAACATTACAAAAGCATAATCGTAGATATAACCGGTTTGAAATTGTAAAGCTTTATTAGAAATAAATTTTATTATCTTAGATATACCGTCTGGTCCATATCTATCAATAGTGTTTTGATCTCCTTTTTTCCAAAAAAAGTTTCCAATTTTTTTTATTGGTTCAACAAATATAAAATCATAAATCTCATCTATATACCATTTATTAAGTAAAAAATTGTAGAGAGGTAAGTTTGATTTTTTTACTCCCTCCAATATCGTTTTGTCTTTGACAAAGATATAATAAGATATAGGGATAGCTACTGTTACTAAAATTGGAGTTATAAGAATAATCCATAGTGGAATGTTCTCAAGTTTTAAATAATCTAAAAAAAAGATAGATTCTCCCCAATAATTCGACTGGTTTCCTACAAATAGTTCTTTAAACAAATATCCAGCAGATAGAGCGCCAATTGCTAAAAAAATTAATGGGACTATCATAACAAGGGGGGACTCATGTGTTTTTTCTATAGGTATGGTTTTATTATTATAATTACCAAAAAAAGTTTTAAAAAATAATCTCCAAGAGTAAATTGCAGTTATAAAAGCTGTAAGGATACCAACGCTACTTACGTAATTTCCAATTACATTATTTTTTAAGTAAGCAAATTCTATGATTGCATCTTTAGAATAAAAACCAGATAAGAATGGAAAGCCAGTTAATGCTAAAGTTCCTATAAGCATTAATATCATTGTAAATGGAATTTTTTTCCACACACCACCCATCTTAGTAATATCTTGTTCTTCTTTAAAGGCATGAATTACAGAGCCAGCTCCTAAAAATAATAAAGCTTTAAAGAAAGCATGTGTAAACAAATGAAACATTGCGATATGGTAAGCTCCGACTCCAGCAGCAAAAAACATATATCCTAATTGACTGCATGTGGAATATGCGATTATCTTTTTTATATCATTTTGCACTAAAGCAACTGAAGCTGCGAATAATGCAGTGATCATTCCAACGACCGCTACTAAATTAAGAGCAAATGTTGAGTATTCAAATATAGGTGAACACTTGACAACTAAAAATACTCCTGCAGTAACCATGGTAGCAGCGTGTATTAAAGCTGAAACTGGGGTAGGTCCTTCCATAGCATCGGGTAGCCAGGTATGTAAAAAAAATTGAGCAGATTTGCCCATTGCGCCTATAAATAAAAAGACACAAATAGTTGTTATTAGATTATATTCTCCACCCAAAAATTTTATATTGGTCTCTACAAATCCTGGTATACTTTGAAAAACTTCCTGAAAATTGACCGTTCCAAAGTGTAAAAATATTAAGAATATTCCTATTGCTAAACCAAAGTCTCCTACTCTATTTACAATAAAGGCTTTAATAGCTGCGTTATTTGCTGACTCTTTTTTAAACCAAAAACCTATTAGTAAATAAGAGCATAGACCAACGCCTTCCCATCCAAAAAAAAGTTGTAAAAAATTGTCAGAAACAACAAGACAAAGCATAGAAAAAGTAAATAAAGAAAGATATGACATGAATCTTGGTTTATGAGGATCATGACTCATATATCCAATAGAATATATATGAACTAAAGATGATACTGAAGTTACAACCATAATCATAACTGCGCTCAATTGATCAATATTAATTGACCAATTTACTTTAAAATCACCAGAATTAATCCATTCAAAAATTAAGTAATTTCCATAATTGTTATAAACTATGCCTTCATAAAATATGTAAAAAGATAAAATTGCGGATGTTGTTACCATTAATGAAGAGAAAATTTGAGAAAATAAATTCCCAATTGTCTTTGCGAAATAAGTTATGATAGATCCTACTAAAGGTAAAAATATTACTGCGTACTCCATTTAGCCTTTCATTTCATGAATGTCTTCTACTCTTATTGAGCCTTTATTTCTGTAAAAAATTACAATTATTGCAAGACCGATAGCAGCTTCTGCTGCGGCTACTGTTAAAATTAACATAGTAAATATTTGGCCTAACAGATCTCCAGAAAATATTGAAAAAGAAATTAAATTAATATTTACTGATAATAAAATTAACTCTACTGACATTAAAATCACAATTATATTTTTTCTGTTTAAAAAAATACCAATTACTCCTAAAAAAAATATAATCGCTCCAAGAGTTAAATAATGTCCGAGGCCTATTTCAATCATCTAATTTTACTCCTTGATTTGATTTAACCTCTTTTAAAATAATAGCAGAGGACTTATCTCTTGAAATTTGGGTTAAATAGCTTTGAGTTTTAACATTTTCTCTTTTTCTATATGTTAATATTATTGCTCCTACCATAGAAAGCAAAAGAATAACCCCCGACAATTGAAAATATAAAATGTAATCTGTATACATAACGCTTCCAATTGAATGGGTGTTGGTAATAGTTTTATCTATTACTAAATCTGAACTGGACATGATATTTTCTTTATATTTCCATCCACCTACGACGACTAATAATTCTAAAAGAATTAAAACTGAAACTAATAAACCTGATGGTATATGCGTTGATTTCTGTCCACCAAACCAAGATTGTTTTTGCTGAGCGACATTTAACATCATTACTACAAATAAAAAAAGTACCGCTACTGCACCAACGTAAACAATTAAAAGTATCATGCCTAGAAATTCAGCCCCTACCATAATAAATAAACAGCCTACAGAAATAAAATCTAAAATTAAAAAAAAAACGGAATTAATTGTACTTCTAGATGTAATTACCATTAATGCAGAAAAAATTGCTAATATAGAAAAAAAATAAAAAAAAATTGCGTGTGCTAGCATCTATTTGTAAATTTTATCCGTCTTAATATTTTTTGCTAAAACAGACTCCCATCTATCACCATTATCTAATAGTTTATCCTTATTATAATAAAGTTCTTCCCTAGTTTCAGTTGCAAATTCAAAATTCGGTCCTTGAACTATTGCATCTACTGGGCAGGACTCCTGGCATAATCCACAATAAATACATTTCAACATATCAATGTCGTATCTTGTTGTCTTTCTACTGCCATCTTTTCGCTCTTCGGACTCGATTGTTATAGCTTGAGCAGGACAAACAGCTTCGCAAAGTTTACAGGCTATACATCTTTCTTCTCCATTTGGATATCTTCTTAAAGCGTGTTCCCCTCTGTATCTTGGACTTATATGGCCTTTTTCAAAAGGGTAATTAATCGTTTTTTTCGCTCTTAATATCTCTCTAATAGCCTTAAGAATTGCAAAGACAAATTCTGTTAAAAAAATTGTTTTTATAATTCTATTTAAATTCATTAAAATGCTCCTTTAGGTAATTTATCAAAATAAAGCAAAAAACTAGCTGTTAAAACAACATATATAAGTGAGAATGGTAAAAATACCTTCCAGCCTAATCTCATTAATTGATCGTACCTATATCTTGGAACAATAGCTTTTATAATTGCAAAAAGAAAAAATAAAAATATTATTTTAAAAATCATCCAGAATGGACCAGGTACAACATTTAGAGGATATACGTCTAAAGGTGGTAACCATCCCCCTAAAAATAAAATTGATCCCATTGCACACATTAATAAAATGTTTGCATATTCGCCCAACCAAAACATAGCGTACATCATTCCAGAATATTCTGTTTGATATCCGGCTACAAGTTCTGCTTCAGCTTCAGGTAAATCAAAAGGTGGTCTATTGGTCTCCGCTAAAGCAGATATAAAAAAAACAATAAACATAGGAAAAAGAGGAATTACAAACCAAAGATCTTTCTGAGCTATAATTATATCATTAAGATTAAGTGAGCCTACACACAAAAGAACGTTGATAATTATAATTCCTATTGAAACCTCATAAGATACCATTTGAGCGGCAGATCTTATAGCTCCTAAAAATGGATATTTTGAATTAGAAGCCCATCCTCCCATAATTATTCCATAGACGCCTAATGATGAAACTGCGAACAAATATAAAATTCCAACGTTTATGTTTGATAATACTAATGTTTCACTCATAGGTATTACTGCCCATGCAATTAAAGCCAAAGTCATGGTAATTATTGGAGCTAGAATAAATATAGTTTTATTGGCACTGGCAGGTATTATTATTTCTTTAAAAATATATTTTAATGCATCTGCTAGTGTTTGAAATAAACCGAATGGCCCAACTACATTAGGGCCCCTTCTTTTTTGAACTAGACCCCATACCCTTCTGTCTAACCATACTATCATAGCAACAGATACAAGTATTGGTATTACTAAAAATAATATTTTATAAATTTCATTTATAACTGTTAAGAAATAATCCATTTTAATTGTCAGTCCCTGATTTAAGAGTCTTTAACTTTATACCTCTGCATTCACTCATGACTTTTGACGATCTGGAAATACAATTTGAAAAATAATAGTCTATGTGATTAATAAAAATTTTTTCATTTTCAAACTTATTATCAATTTTAGCCAAGGGACTTTTATACTTTGGTAAATTATTAATTTCAGTAAAATTAATTAAATTGTTTAACACTTCTTCTCTCAAAGTATTAAAACTGTTAAATAATTTATCTTTCTTAAATGCTATACTAATATTATTTACAATCTTCCATCCCTCTAATGCATCACCTGCAGGATAAGATGCTTTTCTACATTCTTGGACTCTACCTTCCAAATTTTGGTATAACCCATTTTCTTCAGTGTAAGCAGAACTTGGCAAAATAATGTCTGCTATTTCAGCACCTCTATCACCATGACTTCCTTGGTAAATTACAAACTCATTATTTTTTTGAAATTTAAGATTATCTGATCCTAAAAGATATAAAATTTTAAATTCTTTATTACTCAACCTGTCAAAAAAATCCATGCTATTTTTTTTGTTACCATTAATACCTAGGTCTAAAGCTCCTACTGTTGAGGAATTTTGTATAAGTATATTTAACGCATTCCATTTTTCATTAATAAAATCTTTTTTAATAAGAAGGCTTTTTAATTCTTCAAAAACGTATCCTCCAGATTTTAATTCTAATGCGGACTCCCCAATTATAATAATCGGTTTTTTAGATTTATTTAAAACTTGATTAAAGCTATGTTTCTCCTCTACTATATCTTTAATAATCTGAGTATCGTCACCTAAAATAGTATAGTCATAAGTTTGATTTCCAGGGTTTCCTATAGAAAATATTTTAGTTTTATTTTTCTTAAAAGCTTTTCTAATTCTTGCATTTAACATCGTAGCTTCATGTCTAGGACTTGCTCCGACGAGTAAAATTAGGTCAGACTCTTCAATTCCATTTATAGATGAATTAAACAAATAATTCATTTTTTCCTCAGAATTTATATAAAAGTTTTTTTCTCTAATCTCCAAGTTATTAGAACCAATTTTTTCAAAAAACTTTTTAAATGCCAAAATCGTTTCTAAATTAACTAAATCTCCAACGTGCCCACCTATTTGATTTGGGTTTGTTTCATTTAATTTTTTTATTATAATTTCTGTAGCCTCGTCCCAATTGGATTTAATTAGTTTATTATCTTTTTTTATATAAGGCGTGTCTAATCTTTGTTTTAGCAGTCCATCACATGAATATCTTGTTTTATCTGAAATCCACTCTTCATTAATATTCTCATTTATTCTGGGAAGAATTCTTTTTACTTCCCAACCATACGTATCGACTCTTATATTAGACCCTACAGCATCTAATACATCGATACTTTCAGTTTTTTTTAACTCCCATGGTCTTGCAGAAAATGCGTAGGGTTTTGATGTTAATGCTCCAACAGGGCATAAATCTATAACGTTTCCTGATAACTCTGACTCCATGGATTTTTCTAAATAGGTTGTAATCTCCATGTTTTCTCCTCTTCCAATAGCGCCAATTTCTGGAATTCCAGCAACCTCTGTTGCAAATCTCACACATCTAGTACAATGAATACATCTTGTCATTTGAGTTTTAATTAAAGGACCCATATATTTTTCACTTACAGATCTTTTATTTTCGGAAAATCTTGATTTATCGACTCCGTAATATAAAGATTGATCTTGAAGATCACATTCTCCACCTTGATCACAAACAGGACAATCAAGTGGATGATTAGCTAATAAAAATTCCATTACCCCTTTTCTTGCTTTCTCAACGAATTCAGTATTAGTTTTTATATTCATGCCTTCAGCTGCAGGCATAGCGCAAGAAGCAATAGGTTTTGGTGATCTTTCCATTTCAACTAAGCACATTCTACAATTACCAGCGATAGAAAGTCTTTCGTGATAACAAAATCTTGGTATTTCTACTTTAGCCAATTCACAAGCTTGCAAAACAGTCATTCCCTGTTCAAATTCTATTTCTTTTCCATTAATAACTATTTTAGGCATTTTTTTTTTCTAATAAATGTTGATCTACTAAGTATGGAATATCTTTTTTCTTTTTAATTAGAGGATCGTTACTGCATTTTTTATCTATTTCTTTTCTGAAATGTCTCAACAATCCTTGAACAGGCCATGCTGAACCTTCACCAAACGCACAAATTGTATGTCCTTCTATTTGTTTAGTAACATCATCGAGTAAGTCTATATCACTTAAAGTTGTTTCACCTTTTGTAGCTCTATTTAAAATTCTCCACATCCAACCGGAACCTTCTCTACAGGGTGTACATTGACCGCAACTTTCATGTTTATAAAATCTGGCTATTCTTGCCATACAAGAAACAATATCCTGATCTTTATTTATTACTACTATTCCTGCTGTTCCTAATCCACTTTTGTTTTCAACTAAAGAGTCAAAATCCATTGTAATAGTTTCGCAGGTTTTTTTTGGTAATAAAGGCATTGAAGATCCTCCTGGTATAACTGCCTGCAAATTATCCCAGCCTCCGATAACGCCACCTGCATAATTATTAATTAACTCTTTTAATGGAATACCCATTTCCTCTTCTACGTTACAAGGTTTGTTCACGTTACCTGATATACAAAAGATTTTTGTTCCTGTATTTTTAGGTCTGCCCATGGATGCAAACCATTTTCCACCACGTCTTAAGATAGTTGGTACTACAGCAATAGTTTCAACATTATTTACTATAGTGGGACAACCGTACAAACCCACTAATGCTGGGAATGGAGGTTTCAATCTTGGTTGTCCTTTATTTCCTTCAATACTCTCTAATAAAGCAGTTTCTTCTCCACAAATATAAGCGCCAGCACCATAGTGTATGTGTATGTCAAAATCCCAGCCTGATCCGCATGCATTTTTACCTAAAAAATTATTTTTATAAGCTTGATTAATTGCTTCTTGTAATCTTTGGCCTTCTGATAAGTACTCACCTCTAATGTATATGTAACAAACGTGAGCTCCAACAGCGTATCCAGTTATTAAACAGCCTTCTAATAGTTTTTGTGGCTCATTCCTTAAAATATCTCTATCTTTACAAGTTCCAGGTTCTGACTCATCGGCATTAATTACAAGGTAGTGAGGTCTATCTCCTTGTTTTTTTGGAATAAAAGACCATTTCATAGCAGTTGAAAAACCTGCTCCACCTCTTCCTCTTAATTCTGAAATCTTTATCTCATTAATAATCCAGTCTTTACCTTTTGAAAGTATATTTTTTGTATTATTCCAATCATTTCTTTTAGTGGCTTTATCTATTTCCCATCCAAAATCATTGTATAAATTAGTGAATATCTTGTTTTCTTCTTTAAGCATGATCTCTGCCCTCACTTTTTTTCTGGGTTTCGGGTGCAGAGTTTTTTCTTCCTCTATATGATCCTGGGCTTAGTATTTTATTTTTAAAGATAGAGTCAATTATTTTTGTTGTGCTTTTTTCGTCTAAATCTTCATAATAATTATCGTTTATTTGCATCATTGGAGCGTTGACACATGCCCCTAAGCATTCTACTTCAGTCCATGAACATTCTCCATTTTTTGAGACTTGATTTTCCTTTTCAGAAATTTTTTTCTTACAAACATTTACTATCTTATCAGCCCCTCTAATCAAACAAGGAGTAGTTGTACAAACTTGTATAAAGTATTTACCTACAGGAGCAAGATTAAACATACTATAAAAAGTGGCGACTTCGTAAACATTGATATAGGGCATAGACAAATATTTTGAGATATATTTTATTGCTGCAAGAGGTATCCAATTATCATTCTGTCTTTGGGCTAAATATAAAAAAGGCATTACAGCGCTTTTTTTTCTTTTCTCAGGATATTTTTTTAATATTTCTTCAGCAATTTTTTTGAAGTTTGCATTGAACTCAAAACTTTTTGGCTGATCAGAATAAACTTTTTTTAAACTCATCTATCCACCTCTCCAAAAACAATATCTAAGGAACCTAAAACTGCAGGGACATCAGCCAACATATGTCCTTTGATCAAAAAATCCATTGCTTGAAGGTGTGAAAAACCAGGTGCTCTAATTTTACATCTATA
>MDSV01146989.1_pt1 | contig 17345 bp, 7 predicted proteins | sample 810851 | NCBI WGS metagenome assembly MDSV01 (sample SAMN05326640, study PRJNA326480) | marine metagenome | isolation source: seawater | place: Atlantic Ocean: North East | collected 2012 | reverse complement strand
TCATCAGATACTATTACTTTTGATACTATTTTTACTTCTATTGGATCAATTACTAAAACCTTAAAAGTATATAATTATAATAACTTTGATGTTATAACTGACATTAATTTAACAGGTAACTCATCCGCACATTTTCGAATGAATATTGATGGCGTTTCAGGTAACAACCAAAAAAACATAAAAATCCCTGCACAAGATAGTATATTTATTTTTCTTGAAGTTACGATTGACCCTACTAATAACAGCACGCCTTTTATTCTTTCTGACTCTATAATTTTTAAAACTGGAGACACGAAGCAAGACATTGATTTAGTTGCTTGGGGACAAGATGCTTATTTTCATACAATAAATACTTATGGAGATATTATTAACGGAGATGATACTAATCGATTCTACTATCATCTATTGGACTGTTCAATTCCTTGGCAAAATGACAAACCACATGTGATTTATGGATATGCTATTGTTGACGCTGGAGAAACATTAACAATAAATGAAGGATGTAAAATATACTTACACAAAAATTCAGGCTTAATAATTGGGAATCCATTTAGTGAAATAAGCGGAGGAACTCTTAAAATTAATGGCTCTTTAAACAACGAAGTTGTTTTTCAAGGAGACAGATTAGACTCATGGTACGATGATATTCCAGGCCAGTGGGACAGAATATGGCTTTTTCCAGGAAGCATTAACAATGAGATTAACTATGCCATTATAAAAAATGGAAATATTGGTATACACGCTGACACAATATCAAATAATAACCCAACGGTAAAGATTAGTAATACAATTATAAAAAATATGTCAGGAATTGGCGTTTTAGGACAAGGAGCTAATATTATTGCAGAGAATACAGTAATTAGTAAATGCGGACAATATTCATTAGCCTGTAATATCGGAGGTTCATATGAGTTTACTCACTGCACTTTTGCAAACTACTGGAACTATAGTACTCGCAACACTCCATCAATTTTACTAAACAATTATTACGAAGGAGCTGATGGAAATGTTTATATTAGAGATTTACAAAAGGTAAGTTTTACAAATTGCATTATAGATGGATCACTAACTACTGAAGTAAGTTTTCAAAAACAAGAATTAGGACAATTTAACTATACTTTCAATCATTGCATGTTAAAAATAGACCCTACGATTAATACAAATAATAATAGCTATCAAAATTCAATCATTAATAAAACTGTTAATTTTGAAGATTCTTATGGCTCAGACTTTCATCTTCAGGAAAATTCTCCAGCCATAGATGCAGGAGTAAACACAACAAACTTAACTGATATTAATGGTAATATTAGAACAAACCCAGACATAGGAGCATATGAGTTTATTGAATAACTATAGATCTCTTAAAAATTCAATTGTATCTATACCATCTGCATAGTCCCAAAGATTAGGTTTTTGTGCAGATCCAAAAGACACTCTCAACTTTGAGACTACACATTGTAGGCTATCATTATTTTTTTTAATAAAATCTTCCATAGTATTAATATCATCATAAAACTCATAATACAACATCGCAACTGGTGAAAATAATGAAGCATCTTCTTTCATTAGCAAAAATCCATTATCAAGTAGTTTATGAGAACCCATTAAGAATAGAGCTTTATGATAATCATAATTATTAGCATATTTTTTATGCTCAATAATCTTATTAAAAAAATAGAATGCGTTAAATAATTTATCTAAATTATAACCATTAGGTAAGAATATTTTAGAAACACTTCTGCAACCTAAACCAAAATAAAGAAACACATCCTCTGCAAGTCCCTTCAAATCAGCTTCAGACTCATCGCCATCTAAAATTGCAATAGACCTTCTGTTTTTACGAATTATCTTATTAGCATTCTTAAAATAATATTCAAAATATCTAGATGAATTATCACTTCCAGTAGCAATAACACCATCATATTTCTTATCTTTTACTTCATCAACAAAAAAGATAGAGTGAGCAAATTCTGGCTCTATACTAATTAATTTTTTAATTATAAACTTTAATAAAATATTGTCAACACTTGACATCTTTATAATTACTTTATGACCTGAAATAAGAACACTTAGAAAGTCATGAAAACCAACTAATGGAATATTCCCTGCCATAACAAGTAAAACTCTTTTTTTACTTTTTACTTCTTTTAGCTTATATGGGCTTAACCAGGCAATAAGCATATCTTCTTTTAATTGTTCATGCCAGGAATCTAATGCAAAATTAATATTACTATTTGTAAACCAAGGATTATGAATCTCTGCAATTCGAAGGTCCTCTAACATATCATTACATATATCATTCTTGAAATATATACCTAGTTTAGTAAATGCTTTAATCCTAGTTTGTAAATTCATGTTATGATAATTTATTAGAAAATTCTTATTTAGAACTAATCACAATACACATGATAAAATTTATGATATTATAACTTACTATTTAACAATCAATTTATGCTCTACAGTTCCATCATCATAGATATAAAATAAAGGAATATTTTTAAGCTGACTTACTGACCTGCCTAAAGCATCTCTAATATCAATTAACTTTTTATCATTTACACCAAATATGTTTAAATCACTAGTAACAGGAGAATAAGTGTAAAATTCATATTCAGCTCTCTGCGGTTCTAATTTAATAGCATCATTATTTTCAGATTTAATATAAAACTTCACTTCTAATCCAGTTGACTGAAATGGAATTACAACTGAATATATACCATCATTAGCAACTAAATCACCATTAGTAGCATCATCTCTCATTATAAAAGACTGAAATTTAGAGTTGTAAGAACTTGTTGTAGCCATTAATTCCACAGTATTTGCATTAGTAACCTCAACAGTCACAAGATTATTTGTAATTGTTAAATTTTCTATTGTTGGTGGGATCAAAGATATTTCTGGATGACTAAGCAAAAACTGCCTTCTCTCATTTACAGTACTTAAAATGCCACCAAAACCCCAATTAAAACTTGCCCATAATGGAGAATTTACATTGCTATAATACTCATTCATTGAAAAAACTTTATTATTATCAAGTGATGCTGCATTAGATGCCAAAGTCTGCAAATTATTTACATTGTTAGTTATTTCATCAATGTCTAATGACTCTTCAATAACAGTTCTTAAATGAGCTGAATATATTTTTCTATAATGAGGGTCATCTAACAATTTTCCTAATAAAGGTCGAGCTTCCCATGGCTGTGGACTACCTGAAGGACCAGTAAATGGACCTCCCTCATAATATGGATCATATTCATAAATATTAGAAGGTGTCCAATAGTCCCATCCCATAATTGCACCTGAAAAACTATTATCTAAATCCCATGGAATCATCTGAAAAAGACCATCCTTTGTCTGATATAAATAATAATTATGCATATAATAGGTATTATAACAATCTAAATTTTGTATAACTTGATTTACAGCAAAAGCCCATAGCACCCTGTCAATATTTAATATACTATCTAGATTAGAAAAATCATACTTTATAGTTCTAATTAGTTCAACTAGCTGAGTCCAGCCATTATCTGATTTCATATCATAACTATCATAATACAAAGTTGAATCTATTCCTAAATAGTACAAATTAGGCGGCATAGCTGACGGTGCATTTGCAGTATCACAAAACCTATCAATATTATCACATTTAAATAGTGGGCCTGATTTTTCATTAAAATGTTTTTTTAAGAATTGTTTATTAATTGATTCATCATTTACATAAAGACCAACATAATTACCCTGAGAAAAAAGCTTAACTAAATTAGACTCACCTGTAGGCAAGTATCTTCTATAAATATTACTACTAACAATCTGCTTAACAAATGTAGGATCCATCCATGCGTTAGCAAGTTTCATTTTGTTATAGCCCAATAAATCTTGTCCAGTAACAAAATAATTCATGTCAATATTGTAAGGAACCTTAATGTTAAACACATCATTTGGCAGGCAAAAAGTAGAATTTCCTTTGTAACGCACTCCAACACTATCATAAGTAACTCCATTAAGTGTCAGAATAGCTGGAATTCTTTCATCTGGATTGTAATACCATGCATTAACTAGATAAGAATGATAATTAGAGTTATAAAAATCTAAATAGATCTCACGCAAAGAGTCTTCATCAAATAATCCTACAGAATTATCATATAAAACCTGTGGATTATAAAGAGTTTGACTTATTGTTACTAATGGTAAAAAAATCAAAGCAAAAAAAATTTTTTTCATTTATTTTTTTAAAAACAAAATTAATAATTTAAGTTTAAATTTAAAGTATATGGCTTATTATAAATTTATAAAAAATGAAATTAAATATTATTCTTTGTGTATTCAAGTTTTATTATTTTTGCAATTAGAAAAAATGTTGTTATTCAACTAAGATAATTAGATTTAAAATCAAATTTTTAAAAAATTCTTAAACTTATTTTAAATATCAGATAATTCTGTATTATTTGAATAATAATAATAATTATTTAAACAATTTATACATGAAAATAAGAAAAATTTTAATCACTATAGTTAGTGTAATTATACTTTCTTTATTTGCAATAATAGCATCTATTAGCTATAATATTGGAATGAACTATGGTGTTACTAATGCAGAGATTATAAGAACTAATAGAGCAAAAACAGCTGAAATGCATACAAAACAAGTCAAATCCGTTCTTGTTACTAAAGTAAAAAATACTAAAATTAATAATCTGATAAATAGTTCTGGAAGGTTAATCTCATTAAATAATATTACAATCTCATCTGAAGTACAAGGCAGATTAATAGGAAGCAACACATTTAAGAAAGGAACAGAACTAAAAGAAGGGGAAATAGTCTTTTCTGTTAAGAATACAGATCTTAAGTTGTTAATTAAGGCCAAAAAGAGTCGATTTATGAGCCTACTCTCATCTACACTTCCAGAAATCAAAGTTGATTTTAATAATGAATATACAAAGTGGTATAATTTCTTTAATACAATTGACTTAGAACAGAATCTACCAAATTTACCAAAGACAAATTCTGCTAAAGAAAAAAACTTTATTATTACAAGATTAATACTAGCAGAATATTTATCAATCAAGTCTGACGAAGAAAGATTAAGTAAATACACTGTATTAGCACCATTTGATGGTTTAATCACAAAATCATACACAGATATTGGTGCCAATGTTAATCCAGGAAGTCCAGTAGTCGATTTTATCAGAAAAAATGATATGGAAATTGAACTTACAGTAAATACTTCTGAAATTAAGTTTATAAATATTGGTGATTTGGTCACTTTTACTGACAATGACAAAACTTTTAAAGGGAAAATAGTTAGAAAAGGAATGTTTGTTAACCCAAAAACACAAAACATATCTGTATTTAGTTCTATTGAATATAACGAAGGTTCGCTTTATAACGGAATGTACCTAAATGCTATCATTAATACAAAAGGAACTGAAAATTCATTTAAATTACCAAGACGATCAATTTTTGATGAAGATAAAGTCTTTATTGTAGATTCAAAACAAAAGCTAAAAGTCAAAACAGTAAACATAATTGCATACCAAGAAGATGATGTAATTATAGATAATATTGCTAATAACACATTAGTTGTTAATGAGCCACTAATTAATGTTGAACAGGGAACAATGGTAAAAGCAATACTAAAATAGCATGAGAAAACTAATTGGATATTTTATAAAGAATACGATTTATGCTAATGCAATAATAATAATTACTGCAATTGCAGGTATACTTAGTCTATCAATTATGCCAAAATCATTTTTTCCTGAAATGTCTCCAAATAGAATTTATGTAAATGTATCATATCCTGGTGCGTCTCCTGAAGAGATAGAAGAAGGAATAACAACTAGAATTGAAGAGTCTCTAAATGGGATTGAAGGAATAAAAGAAATTACATCAGCTTCATCAGAAAACTATTCTAGTGTAACAATCGAAATCTATGAAGGCATAGATATTGATGAAACATTACAAAATGTTAAAAATTCTGTAGATGCCATATATTCATTCCCTCAAGGTGCAGAAAAACCAATAGTAAGGAGACAAAAAAGTAGAGGCATGGGAGGTATGGCTAACATGGTTGGCTTCTATGCACTAACCGGACCAAATGATCTTTGGCAATTAAAAGAAAAAGCTGATAAGATTGAACAAAATCTACTTAATGATGAAGAAATTAGTCAGATTGAAGTTATTGGCTATGCCCCTATTATTATTTCTGTTGAAATTGATGAGGCAACTCTTTTAAGATACAATACAAACTTTGATGCTATTAGTAACGCTATAAGATTAAGTAATATTGATATCTCGGGAGGAAGTATCAAAACTCAAAAAGACGAAATAATTATTCGTTCAAATAATAGAAACACAACTACATCAGGGGTCAATAATATTGTAGTTTTTTCTGATAGAAACGGTGATATTGTAAGATTAAAAGATATTGCAAAAGTAACATTAGAATTTTCAGATATTCCAATAAAAGCATATGTAAATGGAAAGCGTGCTATTAATTTTATGATTCAAAAAACTTCTGATGAAGATATAAAAAAGATAGCTAACTCAATTCAAAAATATATTATCGAATTTAATAAAGAAAATAGTGAATTTGAGATAGTAACTCTCTTTCAGTTTGCAGACATGTTAGATCAAAGGATTGCAACATTAAGTGACAACTTACTTTTAGGTTTATTTTTAGTGGCAATTGTTCTTGGACTATTCCTATCTTTTAGACTATCTCTTTGGGTTGCTTTTGGCATCCCATTTTCTTTCATTGGAATGATATCATTTGGAATATTATATGGAATGACAATCAATATGATTTCATTATTTGGAATGATACTCGTTGTCGGAATTCTAGTTGATGACGGGATAGTAATTGCAGAAAATATATATTCACATTTCGAAAGAGGAAAATCACCATTTAATGCAGCTCTGGATGGAACAATGGAAGTGATTACACCAGTATTCACTTCAGTGTTAACAACTGTTTTTGTTTTTTCAACTTTACTGTTTGTTGGAGGGCAAATGGAAATGATGCAAGAAATGGCATTTAGTGTTATTGCTGCTCTTCTATTTTCATTAATTGAAGCATTCTTAATTCTACCATCTCATCTTGCCTCTAGATCTGTACTTAAAAAGGATACTTCAAGCATGTATAGTAATCTTAAAATAAGAGTGGAGAAAAATGTAGAACAATTGAGAGATTTGTACACTAAAATCAATACAAAGTTTGTACAAAATTACAGAAAACATGTGTGGACACCAGTTATCATGATGGTCATAGTAATTTCTTTACTTGCAACAGGATTAATAAGATGGACATTCTTCCCTGAAATTCCTTTTAATGAAGTTAAAATAGAGTTTTCTTACAAACCTGGTGAAAGAGAATTTAGATCTGAAAACTTTTTATGGTATATAGATACTATAATTAATAATTATCATCAAGAACTAGTACAAAAGTATAATGATTCAATATTTACAGATATTTCATTAACAGTTGGCTATACAGAAAATTTGGGTGTATCTGGTCCACATGTTGGTAGTGTAAGATTATCTATCAAAGAAAATGATTTAATCTCTACTATTGATATATCAAATGAATTGCAAAAAAGAATTCACCCAGATTCAATTGCAATAATGGAAAAAATATCAGTTGGTGGAGTTCAACAATTTGGCAAAGCTGTTTCTATATCATTACAATCAGAAGATGATCGAGAATTAAAAAAAGCTGTCATTTGGCTTAAAGATAAGATAAGATCTATTAATATGGTTAAAGAAATTATAGATAATGGCGGTGTTGGAAATCGTGAAATACATCTTAAACTTAAAGATAGAGCATATGCACTAGGATTGAATGAGGCTAACATTATGAAACAAATTCGCCAAGGATTCTTTGGTGAAGAAGTTCAAAGACTTATTATAGGTAGAGATGAAGTTAAAATATGGTTAAGATATCCAGAAAAAAATAGAAATAGTATTGAAGATCTAAATAAGGTCAAAATCAAAACAATTAACGGAGGAATATATCCTTTAGAAGAAATTGCAGATTACAAATACAAAAGGGGAAAAGTGAAGATTAATCATATAAATGGGAAAAAGGAAATAAGAGTAGATGCAAGTCTATATAATGCAGAATTTTCTGCTGAAGTAAATGATGAAATTGAAAGAGAATATCTTAGTATACTTAAAAATTATTATCCAAATGTAAATTATAAAATTATGGGCCAGGCGGAAGAAGCTGCTGATAGTGGAAAAAGACTTGGAGTAGCATTTCTTATTAGTATAATTCTAATTACTCTAACTATCTCATTAAATTTCAAATCATTTTATCAAGCAAGATTAATTCTTATGGTAGTACCATTAGGAATTTTTTCTGCAATATTAGGACATGGAATTATTGGAAAACCATTCTCTATGATGAGCGTCTGGGGTGTAATTGCATTAATTGGTATATTAGTAAATGACGCAATAGTAATGCTTGATAGATATAATAGAAATCTAGAGAATGGTTTAAATATAACTGATGCTGTTATAAAAGCAGGAACAAGTAGATTTAGAGCAATAATTTTAACTACTATCACAACATTTGTAGGTCTTGCTCCTCTAATTATGGAAAAAAGCTTTCAAGCGCAATTCTTAGTGCCAATGGCAATATCAGTAGCATTTGGAGTACTATTTGGAACAATAATACTTCTTTTATATTTTCCATCATTAATACTTTACTTTAATGACATAAGAAGAGCTAGATTATGGCTGTGGAATGGAGGAAATGCTCCACCTGCTAAAATAGAAGTAGAGCCTGTAACAAAACTAAAACAAAGACAAATTGAAATAGAAAAATAATGAAAAAGTACATTATATTAATACTGATACCAAATCTTCTTTTTAGTCAAAATGAAATGAGTCTTTTAGATGCTATTAAATTAGGCATGTGGAAAAACTATGACATACAAATAAGTGCAAAAAATCAAAATATAAATAAAATAAATAATAATTGGGCAAATGCTGGGGCCACACCTACCATTAATATCTCAGCAAGAATGGAAGAATCTTTATCTGATCAATCAAGTAATCCTGCTTCATTTATTCAAGAAAAACTATACTCTACATCAATAAATGGTAACGCAAATATAAGTTGGACTATTTTTAATGGATTTGCAATAAGAGCAAATAAAAAAAGATTACAGAACTTAGAAAAGATAAGTAATAATAATGCCACATTAACTATCGAAAACACAATTCAAGGTATCATTTTACAGTATTATAATTGTGTTCTACAAAGGAATAAGTTAGAACTTCTACAAAAGGTAGTTAGTCAAGCAATGAAAAGATTAGAATTGGAACAAAATAAATATAATCTAGGTGCAAGTAGTAAGATTGATCTATTACAAATAGAAAATGCTATGTTAGCAGATAGCGCAAATATCATCTTACAGATACTTAACTACCAAAATGCAATAAAAAACCTAAATCTTACATTAGGAATTAATATTGAGAAAAAATGGAATTTTACTGATAAAATTGATACAGAAATTATGCTTTATAATTTTGAAGATTTAAAAACAAGTACTCTTTCAAATAACACTAATATAAAAAATCAATATTATAATATACAATTATCCAAGCAAGATATTAGACTTGCTATGTCACCATTTTATCCAGTTATATCAGTTAACTCAGGTGCAGCTTATAATGAAAGCACTTATGATATTGGAGATCTTTCAAATAGTTTTGATAATACTGGTAAAAGTATCAACTATTTCGCTAATTTCTCATTTAATATGCGAATTTTTGATGGTGGGAAGCTTTATAAAAATCTAAAGTCATTAAAGATACAAAAGGAAATAAATGAATTACAATTAGATAAAATCAAAAATGAAGTAATATATCAACTATCATTGACTAATAATAAATACAATAGCTTAGTAAAAACATATACTCTAAATGAAAAAGCATTTGATATTGCTAAAACTAATTATAATCTAGCTATTGAAAAGCATAATATAGGTTCAATAAACTCATTTATATTAAGAGATATAGAGATATCTTATATTACTTCTGGAATAAACTCCCAACAAGCAGCCTATAATCTTATGGAAAGTAAAATAGCACTATTAAAAATTACTGGCGGCATAATTCAAGCTTATTAGAATAGCTATTTCATTTTAAAAGAAAAACACCTATTTTTTAAAAAATAAATTAGTTGTTAAACCTAGCTCATTACTAATTACAAGCATGTAGATGCTTGATTTTAAATATGAAAGGTCTATTGTTGCCATATTGCTATTTGTAAATTTATAACTTGATATAATCTTCTTGCCTGAGACATCATATAAATCAACATCGAAAGAATCTAAAAATCTATCTATTTTAATATTTAAGATATTATTCACAGGATTTGGAAAAATCTCAACTTCAATATTATTATCAAAAATATTAGATACAATAAAATTAAAACTCTGAATATCAATATCACCAAGTTCAGAATCAATCGTTGATGTAAAATTTAGTGAAACGCAGGGATTGATAAAAATATTATTAAACACAATGGCACTAAAATTACCTGAAGTATAAGAATTACCATCAGGAACAGTTTGAGATAAGATTTCAACACCACTAGGAGAAATATTTGTAAGTGTAAAATTACCAAGCGAGCCTATCAATAAAGAAGTTGGTTGAATTATAACTTGAGTACTTGAAATAATTGTACTTACTATCAATACTGCATTAATATTTATAGAGCCACCACCAGCCATCAATGTAGCTGTTCCAATAGTATCTCCAACATTCATAGAAGATATATCAAAAGATCCAGCATTTGATTCAAATAATGCTGAAGACATATCAACTTCTCCTGAATCCTGACTTACTTGTATTGACAAATCAGAAAGACTATCACATAATGTATTTGAAACATTTACTGTTACTGTCGGTGAGAAATTTCCTGAGTAAACAACATTGATTGAATCAGTACATCCATTTGCATCAATTACAACAAGAGTATAATTACCTGATGTTAAAGGATTAATAGTAAAACTAGTGCCAAAATTATTATAGCTAGCTGCAACAAATCCAGATGGACCCCAGAATTCAAAAATATATGGCATTACGCCTCCATTTGCATTTCCTGTGATTGAATTTGTAGAAACATTTAAAATTGGACTCAAACTATCTGGTTCAGTAATAATTATTGAATCAATTACTGTACAATTATTTGAATCAGTTATAGCAACCGTATAAATACCAGATAAAAGACTACTGTCAATAGAAGATGATGTTCCATTAGACCATAAATAAGAATATGGAGCCACTCCTCCGTTAACTATAATACTAGCTACTCCATCATTATAACCATTACAACTTGTATTTGAAGATGTAATATTTAAATTAATATTTGAAACTAAGCTTCCAACTGTAACAGTATCAATTGTCTCGCACATACTTGAATCTCTAACTCTTACCTGATAATCTCCAGCAATTAAACTATCTGGATTAACAGGAATACCATTCATATCAAACCAGAAGTCATAATATGGTGGAAAACCATCTGATGGATTTACATTTGCAGAACCATAACCTAAAGCACAAGTAACAGGTGTAGATGTCGCATTAGCTTTAAGTAGATCACAAGGAGGACAGACCCATATAGAAACTACCTGCGCTGTATTTTCAATTGCTGGAGCAGGACAAAAGTCATCTTGTACTTTTATAATAAAAGTGTATAAACTTGGGCGCAGATTATCATTACAAGAACTAACAAGATGATTGCAAGAAGTTACCCATTCAAAATAGCCTGTTCCAGTACCACCAGTAGTAATAAACGGAGGAGCTGCTCCTGTAGAAACCTCATTAAATGTGGCACACGGAGGGTTGTTACATAATGAAGGTGGACTAGTATTATAATCTAAAAATTGACCTCCTGAAACTGTAAACTGTAAATCTTGTAAACTACCATTTGCATATACATCATAATCATTAGCCGTAAAATCAAATGACACAGTATCACCACAATGAACAATAGTATCCCATTGATATTGAGGAGATCCTGTAGGAAAAAAGAATGGAGGTTGAACAGTAGGTCTAATATTACATAGAGTATCTGCACCAATATTACCACCAGTTGTATCTCCTAGATTACAAATTGGAGCCGATAAAACAACTTGTATCTCTCTGTATACTTCAGATACTAATTGATTACATTTCCAGGCTTCAACTTTCGTACAGGTTACAAAATTACCAACATAGTTAGCAGGATAATAAGTTCTTCCTGTATTATTATTAATTTGAACTCCTGGTATTGGAAAAGAATTAGATAAAGCAGGGTAAGGAGGATAGTTTCCAGTTATTACTAATGCTGATGCTCCAGGATTCATATAGTTATAAGGAATATCAGATAAAGGCTCAGCAAATTGATAATATAAAGAATCTCGCTCCTCATCAAAAGCATTATGACTGTATACAAAACCATTAGAAAATGCTAAAGGGTCATAACCATTACCAGCCTCAAGAATAGTTCTTGGTTTTTCATAGAATTTAGGTGATGAGTCATAACAATTATTGTTTTCAGGATATACAATCCCTGTTGAATCAGTATAAGGATACATTACTGCTCTTAATGTAAATCCAGTATTGTTTAATGCAGCGTTAGTTAAGTTAGTAATAGCTAAATTTCTACAGCAGCTACTCCAAGTAAAGTGCCATCCTAATGAGTCAGGCGCACCTATAAACCTTACTGTATCAGAAATATAAATATGTTCTTCAACAGCCCCTACTCCATTACCAGCATAGCCAATATTTGTACCATTACAAGAATAAGGTGAGTTTATTCCATCTAATGTATCACAAGTAGGAGATAAATCATTGGCTGTATACCATGTTAAAGGTAATGTAGTGATTCCCGGCATATTATGTACATCAAGATTCATTGATGTCGAAATAGGTACTCCTTGACAATCACGATACACCTTAACCTGGAAGATATATTTACCATAATTAGGACCAGACTTGATACATTTCCATGTGATCTCTCCTCCCATTAAATGCGTAGCTTGTGCAGTTATTACAATTGTAAAAAATAATACAATTGAAGATAAAATTTTTTTCATTTGATTTTATTTAATATTAGTAAACTTATATCCAAATATATATTTGACGCACTATTTTTAGGTATCATTCGATAACTATTTTATGATAATAAGATGTATCATCTATTATTAATTTAATAATGTAGATTCCGCTAGATTTTTTCGTCACATCAACATGTTTTGAATATTTTCCAAAAATGGCAGAGTTTTTGTCTAGTAGTATGTTCTGACCTAATGAATTAATCATATATATCTCTAATTTAGATTTATTATCCAAATCAGTTTCTATAACAAAACTATACTCAGCAGGATTTGGATAGATTGCAAATATAACATTATCCTCATCATTAATCCATACATCAGAATAGTTAAAAGATGCAGTATCAGATTGACAGTTATTTTGATCTATTACAACACAATAATAAAAACCATTGTTTATTATAGGAATTATCTGGTTATTAGAAGAAAATCCAGTGTTATTAAACCATTCAAATTGATATGGTGGTAATCCTCCAGTAGCAATAGCCTCTAATTGTGAAGAACTCTGATTAATTTGTAAAGTAATTGAGTCAGGTGCTGCAACTTGAAACGTATCAGAAAAGAGACATCCAATGCCGTCACTCACCTCAAAATACACATCCCCTTCACATAAAAAAGCAGGATCAAACCCAAACCAATTAATAGTATAAGGATTAATACCACCATTAATTACTAGGTCAATTGACCCATCACAAAACCCTCGGCATGAAACTGCGTTAATAGTATTATTAATACTAATATTGCTTTCAGAAGCTAAAATGACAGCATTTGAATCTATGCAATTATTAATATCAGTAACAATAAAATGATAAGTTCCTATTGATAAAGAATCAGGATTGTTTCCTCCCCAATCAACAAAATATGAAGCAGTACCACCGCTTATTTGCAAAGAAACAGAACCGTCAAAAGTATTATTACATGAAGGATCACTTACTACATTTAATACATCAATTGGATTTGGTTGATTAACAATAGCTATTCCACTAAATGTACAATTGTTTGAATCACTAATTGTGTAACTGTATGAACCTGCAAGCATATTTATAGTATCAAAACCATACCAATCTACATAATAAGGAGGCGTAGCTCCAGAAATATCTAGTTGAATAGAGCCATCTTCTAATCCATTACAGCTAACATTATTTATATTTTCTAGTACAACAAATGGGTCTGGTGCGAAAACAATTAATGAATCATTATAAATACAGCCAATCGAATCAATTATTTGATAAGTATAGGTGCCAGCAGATAAGAAACTAGTATTGATATTATTTCCCCAAAAAACATAATATGGAGAAGTACTTCCACTAACATTAACTGAAAGATGCCCATTACTTCCTTGATAACAACTTACATCTGTTACATTTTCTTGGATATTTAAGAGTGGTTGTATTATTTCAACAGAATCCATAGTAATACATCCATTTTGATCTGTAACTATATAGGAATATATTCCTGCACCTAAATCTTGTAAATCTTCAATAGTATCTCCGTTGCTCCAATGATAATTATATCCAGGTACGGAACCAATTACTGTTAAATCTATATTAGCATCTTGTTCTTGATAGCATGTATTATATCCACCGATATCAGATAAAATAATTGATGATTGAAGTTCTATTGGTTCAATTAAACTAATAAAAGATGTTGTTGAACATAAATTTGAATCAGTTATAGAGACACTGTAAATTCCTGCTGAAAGCCCACTAATTGTAGATGTAAGATCTCCATTACTCCATAAATAAGTATAGCCTGGGACAGAACCAGAAACATTAACATTAATAGCTCCATCATTATAACCATAACAACTTACATGATATCCATTATAGTCTGTAGAAGCTTCAATTGTATTTTGAAATGGAGTTGGTTCATTAAGTATAATTGTCTCTGTTAATGAACAGCCAATTATATCAGTAATTACTAAAGAATAACTACCAGCAACTAAACTATCTAAATCTTCAGTAACTTCTCCATTATCCCAACTATAACTATATGGTGAACTACCACTATTAATATCAATATTAATATATCCATCATTATATCCATTACAACTAATATTATACCCGTTATAATTACTAGATAAAGAAGAAATGTTTAATGAAGGTGAGAAGATATAATCAAATGAGCCCACTGCGCATGTAGAGGAAAAAGTTATAGTGGCTGAATCTCCAACATTAGCATTAGGTAAAAAAGATGGTATAGATCCTACTCCTGATGATGGAAGACCAATTAGAGGATTACTATTTGTCCATGTAGCATTATTATCCATTATAACAGTTAATGTTGAATCACCATCACATATATACTGATCATCAATAGAGAGGATGGTACTTATAGTAAAATTTATTGTTAACGGATACATACCGCAACCATCCATAGTAAATACTGTATTACCACTAATAATAGTAAAAGCAAGTGGAACATTTGCTGGTAAACCAGGAAAATCATAATAGACCCAATCGTCATAAGTATTCTCTTCTCCTAAGCAGCCAGCACCATAAGTTATGGGGGTAGAACATCCTGGCAGTAAGCTTGAAGGAATATTCATCACTGCGCCACCAGGTGTAGAAGTATATGTATTAGTGTTTCCATTTATTGTTACACTTATTGTCATATTAGTTGTATTTGGATCTTCTGCACCATGCCAATGTTCAAGCCAAATTCGCAAATCACCATTACAACTGACACAATACTGTACTTGTACTGAATGCGAAAAAGCAAAAAAAGAAATAAACATCAGAAAAATTATTAATTTCTTTTTCATTAATTACCGTATTAAATTTACTTGCCCCTCATATTTATGCAATGCTCCAAAGACATCTTTAACCTCAATATAATATAAATACAAACCTATCTGGCACTCCTTCTCATTATTATTATATCTTCCATTCCAAAACTCTTGGATATCATTAGTAGTAAAGACTTTTTCACCCCATCTTGTATAAATATGCATTAAAAATTCATCAATCCCAATACCATATGGTCTAAAGCCCTGGTTTATATTATCTTCTGGATTTGGTGTAAATGAATTAGGAATAAATAAATCATACTCAGCTATAACCACTCTCTTAGTTAGTGTATCAATGCATCCATAATCGGTCTCAATACTTAATGTTACAAAATATGTTCCAGTATCCTGATAAGAATGATAAGCAATTGAGTCATATCCGTAAGAATTATCTCCAAAATCCCAAAACCAATTAACTACATTTTGCCAAACTAATTCTGTCTTATCAATATAAACGATAGGATCATCTAATTGTTCATACAATTTTTTATAATCAGGATAAATTACAAAGTCAATATCAGGGCCAATCAAATTATCAACAAAAATAGTATCATATGCTTTACACGAATTTGCATCTGTAAATTCTATAAAATAATCCCCCTCAACAACTTGTATTGCAATTGGTAAATTCTCATAATAATTCCAAGAATAATTATAAGGTGGCACCCCACCGCTAAGATCTACATCAACTTTTCCAACTTTCTTTTCACATGTATCAGAGAAGACATCAATTATCCAATTTAATTTTTCAGGCTCATCTAAAATTATCGATTCAAAATATGAGCAATTATTATTATCAACTACTTCTAAATTATAAATACCTGATGACAGTAATATATGTGGATTAAAACCTATTTCATTATTCCAAAAGTATAAATATGGACTTACACCGCCTGATGTTTCTACAATGATAGCACCATCACTTCCATCAAAACAGCTAATATCATAACCATTATAATCGTTTAATGATGAAGGAATAGCGTTTAAAGTTTCACTTGGTTCATTTAAATTTAATACAAAACTCTCTTGACAACCTATACCATTTGTTATAGTTAAGCTATATGTACCGGCAATAAGATTATCAATTGAATTAAAAGTACTACCTGTAGACCATAAATAGGTATACGGAACATATCCTCCAGATGGATTGACGGTAATCCAACCATCATTACCATTATGGCATGAAATATTATACGATGAATAATTAGATTGTTCTATATTAATATAATGTGAAACTGCAGTAGGCTCCCCTACAGTAATCTGGTATTCAGAGAAGCAACCATTTGCATCTTCTATTGTAAGTGTATATAGACCTGCATATAAGTTATCAATATCTTCTTGAGAAGAAGTAAATGAATTAGGACCAGTCCAAGAAAAAGCAAATGGAGCTAAGCCACCAGAATCAATTGATATTGATATTTCCCCTTCAGGATCACTAGAACAATTTA
>MDSV01164867.1_pt1 | contig 17346 bp, 17 predicted proteins | sample 810851 | NCBI WGS metagenome assembly MDSV01 (sample SAMN05326640, study PRJNA326480) | marine metagenome | isolation source: seawater | place: Atlantic Ocean: North East | collected 2012 | reverse complement strand
TATAAATATATTTATAAACTTATAAATAGATGAATTTACAAAACTATTTGAAAACTTCAAATTTAATAAAATCTTTGGTATTACCTTTTGGATACTATTTTCCGTTAAATAAAATTTTTTCAAGTAACCGAAATTATGCAGTTTTATGTTATCATAGAATTTCAGAAAATAATAAAACTTTAAGTAAAAATAATCCACTATCAGGATTAGAAGTACACCAAAGTGTTTTTGAAGAGCAAATTAAATTTTTAAAAAATAATTTCCTTATGCTTTCTCTAAATCAATTAAAAAGTCACATAAGCAATAATTCAAAAGAGTTTGCAATTTCAATTACCTTTGATGATGGGTATCTTGACAATATTAACTTAGCTTTACCAATTTTGGAAAAATATAAAGTTCCGGCTGCAATATTTGTTATAACAAGATTTCTAGAACAAAATGACTTTATGTGGTGGTATTTTTTGTGGGAAAATTTAAATAAACAAAATTTTATATACAAAAACTCTAAGAAAATTTATATTAAAAATCATACTGATCGAGTAAATTTATTTGGGGAAATATCAAAAGAAGTAATAAATTTAAATTATAATAGTCAAAAAACATACCTATCTAATATCTTTTCAGAACAACTTGAATTTAATTATAAAGATTTGATATTTGATTTTAACCAGCTAAAAGAATTAAGTAAAAATGATCTTATTGAAATTGGAAGTCACACATTAACCCATGCTAAATTAACTTCTTTGTCTGAGGAACAAATAGTTAATGAGCTTACTCAATCTAAAATAATTCTTGAGGAAAAGATTAATAAAAGTGTAGATTTCTTAGCATATCCTTATGGAAGTATTAATGAGGTAAATTCTAGAATTATACAATTGGCAAAGCAAGCAGGATATAAAATGGCATTTTCTACCAAGAGGTCCTCAGAACAATTGGATAATTATTTTGATATACCTAGATACAATATTGATAATAAAATTGAAAAAAAAAGATTAGTTTCCAAGATTAATGGCTTTGAAGATTTTCTATACAATTTTAAGAAATTGCTTACTTAAAAATTATTTTTTTTTTGGATACTATTATAGCCTAATGGAAAATTCCTTATAATATATATGCTCCAAATTAACAAAAAGCCAATAGCAATTTTTGGTTTGAAATAAAATTTTGCGAGAAATTTAATCAAATTTTTTTCAAAAAAGCCAAGTTTTTTTAAAAGAGGTTCCTCAATAGTTCTGTTATATTTACAAAAAAACCATGCTTTGTCTCTAATTGAGGCGATGTCTTCTTTATTTTTTTTAATCATCTTCAAATATTTTGACCAGCCCAAATGATAACACTCAAGTTTTGTTCCTGTGCGACAAGAGTAATAATAAGGTTTTATAAGGCTTGTGTGTCCTAATCGCATTTTGAATTTATTTGTTATGAATAGATCATTTCGATACATCGCTGCAGTTGTATCAGTTGGTGCTACAACGTTGTCACCAATCATGTAACTTGTTTTATATCTTAGCTCTCTTTTAAGAATTTTTTTTAGAGATTTATTTTTTTTCAATATATTTGTATTTAAGGAGATACCCAGTTTTCCAATTATTGGATATTTATTAAATTGTTGGTGCATATATTCAAGCCAACAATTTCCTTTATTCGTTTTTTTAAAAATAATATCACAGTCAGACAAAACAATCCTCTTCCAGGGATATTTGATAGTGTCAATACCCAGATTAAAACCATACACCCAATTGTCTTTTTTATTAAAAATAACATGGAACCTTTTAGAAAATTTTTTTTTAAGAATATCAATATTTATTTGCTTTGATTTATTATCAATAATTATTATTTTATATTTTGATTTTGTATTTTTTCTTATTGACTCAATACACTTAGTTAGTGAGTCAATTTCATTATGATGTAAAAGAATTATTGGTGTCATTTTTAAGAAATTTTTTATACCAATTTATTGTTTTTTCTAATCCTTTATCAAAGTTAGTCTTAGGTTTCCATTTAAAGAACACATTTAATTTTTTAAAATTCATTAATTGATTTTTTATTTCACCTTTGGTTTTTCTTCTAGGTAATTTTAATAAAATTTTGTTCAAGTCTTTTTTATTTTTATTTTTTAAATAAATTTTTTTAATAATATCAACAACTCTATATTTTTCATTACTGCCAGCATTAAATATTTGTCCAGATAAATTTTTATTTAAAGTTAGTTCTCTTGCCAATATTTCATAAATTTCAGCAACATCTTCAACAAATAAAAAATCTCTAGTATCTTTACCATTACCACGTGGTTCAAAAATAGAATATTTTAAAGAACTTCTTATGCAATCAGGTATCAAGGCAGAGTAATTCATTTGTCCAGGTCCATATACGTTAGCAAAACGAGTTATTATAATTGGTAATGATTTTTTTGGATTAAAAGCATAGCTTTTTGAAATTAAATCTGCACACGCTTTAGATGTATCATAAAAATATTTTGGATTTAAGGAATAATTTTCTTTGTAGGGTAATTTTGAATTTGGATACTCACCATAAGATTTATCAGAAGATGCTACAATTATAGATTTTATATTAGTAGAACTTGTTCTTGCGCCTTCTAGCAATGAATACGTTCCCCTAATATTACTCTCAAAAGTTGATAGAGGATATTTCATAGCTATTCCAACTTCAACTTGAGCTGCTAAGTGAAAGATATGCTTAATATTTTCCTCATTTATAATTCTTTTAATTAACTTTATATCTGTAATGTCACCTATAAATAATTTAATTTTATCATCTAATTTTTCGTGAAAGAGAAGAGTATTTTTATCAATTTTTCTAATTAATCCAAAAACCTTAGCATCTTTTTTTAAAAGAATTTTTGCCAAATTAGATCCAATAAAACCATTAATTCCAGTTATTAAAACCGTTTTGTTTCTCCAAAAATTCATTTTATTTTTATCTAAACTTTTTAATATTCTTTTTTGCTTCAGCAAGTTCACTTAAGGTATTTACGGTAATATGTAAATCTTTATGTTTAAAAAAAAGTACATTTTTTTTTTTAATTTGTCTTTTTAAAAAATTTACAAAATCATTAGATTTATTCAAACTTTTAATCATGGATTTGGGTAAATAAATATAGCCAATATTTATCCACAAATTAAGTTTTGGTTTTTCTTTAAAGTTCTTAATAGTATTATGTTTATCTAACTCAACAATTCCAAATTTTATTTCAGGTTTGTAAACAGTGATAATTATCTTATTATAATTTTTTCTTACCAGATTAAAATATTTTTTTAAGTTTAAATTTGCAAGTGTGTCTCCATAACAAATAATTGTGTCATCAATTTTAGATTTGTAAATTTTTTTTAGTCTTTCAATTATACTTACATCTCCTGAGTCTACAATATTATACTCGATATCTTTAATTTTTTTTTTCAAATAATTTTTTATCTGATTAGATTTATAACCTGTAGCAAATATAAATTTTTTAAATTTTTTCTTAACAAAGTATTCAATTAAATACTGAAGAATAGTTTTATCATTTATTTTAGTTAACGATTTATGAGTTTTATTTGTAAGAGGTTTTAATCTTTCTCCCTTACCACCACACAATATTAAAATTGATGGATTAATTTTCATTAATAATATACTTAATAATTTTATGCTTTAATTAATTTAGATTATATATGTACCAGATATTTTTATATTTTATTTCTTTACTTTTAGCATCTTTTTTTTTATTAAATTTTACAATTTTAATTCTTCGTAATTGTAATTTTTATTCAAAACCTACAGATCGTGGACTCCATAAAGATCCTGTTATTACTTCTGGAGGTTCTTATTTTATATTTTATATTGTTTTCATTTATTTAACTTTTGATGGAACTATAATTGGATACAGCTTTTTAGAAATTTCTCTAATTTTAATCTTTGCCATAATTTTTGGTATCTATGATGATAAAAATAATTTAACTAGAAGATTTAAATTATTAACCCAAATAATATTATCTCTAATATTAATAATTTTTTTTAATTTTCAATTACTTCAGAATTTTTTTCCAAGTTTAAATTACACTTATATATATTTATTTCTAAATATTTTCTTTATTATAGCTTTTATAAATTTTGTGAATTTTATTGATGGAAGTGACGGAAATTTAATATTATTTGTTTTTTTTATTTTTATATGTTTATTAATAAAACTTAATTTTATTAAAGAAGTTAATGAATATATTTATCTTCTTTATTTTATTCCATTCCTGGTCTCATTTTACTTATTAAATATTCGAAAGAAAATTTTTTTAGGAGAAAGTGGAAGTTTATATTTGGGAATTTTTTTAGTTCTAAATCTCGAGCACTTTGCAATAAAAGAAATTATGAAAATAAGTGATTTGTTAATTATTTCTTCATATTTTTTAGTGGATATGATTATAACTTTTGTTTTGAGAATTTATATTTATGGATTTAACTCATTTAAAGCCCACAGAGATCATTCATATCAATTTTTTTGTCATTTAATGAATGACCATAAAAAATTTAATTTGTTTATGGGGATTTATAATTTTGGATATATATTACCGATTTATTTATTAAATCTTCTTGGATATATCCCTGAATTCATTTCAGTATTATTATGCATTGTTCCACCTGTATTTTTTGTCTTAAAATACTCCCCATTAATAAAAATTTTAAATGAAAAAAAATAATATAAATATTAAATTTGAAGCTAAAGACCTTTTTAACTATTTTTTAATTTTTTTTTCTACATTGGTTTTATTTAGAATAATTTTACCCTATGGCGATGAACCAGATTATGTACATAAATATGGTTTGTATTTATTTAATTTTGGAGGTTTTAATATATTTGACACTAGTGATTGGAGCCAGGCTCTTACATGCAACAAAGGATACCTGGTTGGAGATTTACTAGATACTTTTATGCGAATTGCACCATACTTTTGCAATAATAAAGCTGAAGATTTTGCTGAAAGAATTTTAATTGGTTTTATAATTAATATTCTTTATTTTTCATTTGTCTTTTTGATGCTTAAAAATCCAAAAATTTTAAAAATTTTAAAAATTAAAAGTCAGACAAATAATACAAATATGCATTTATTTTTTTGTTGTTTGCTTTATCCCTCTATTAATTATCATTTAGGTTTGAGATCAAATGAAGTGTTTTTATTTTATATTATTTTATTGTTTTTTTTTACCTGGCAAAATTATTTTGTGTCAATATCACTGAGTTTAATAGCAGCATTAATAGATCCAGGTAATGCAGTAGTGTTCATTATTTTTATTTTGTATTTTTATATGACGAGATTTTTAATTAGCAAATTTAAGTTAAAATATATTCTACTCTCGAATCTATCTTTAATCGTGTTAATATTTTTTAACCATGAAAATTTAAGAGAATTTGTGGCAATTTTACTTGAGAATTCTGGTATCTTGTATTTCCAAAATATTAGCACACATGTCCTTAAAGACGAGCAATTATACCTTACATCCAGTTTCCTAAAATTAATTATTACTTACTTTTCATTTATTTTTCTTACTCCAGGTTTTGTAAAATCTACAATATTATTTATATTTATTTCTATTATTTTTGTTTATAGCTTTTTGTTTATTTTAGGTATTGCAAACAAAAAAAAATTACTTCGCCTTGAAAGAGATAAAAATTATAATGATACTCTAATAAATGCTTTGATATGTATTTTATATATTGTTATTATGGTTTTCTCATTACCATCACATTCTTTTATAAGATATTATATCTTTGTATATCCATTTATATTTTCATTATTATTATATATTTTTAATCTACGAATAATTTTTCTTATCTCAATTTATTCTATTTTTTTTATTTCTTTTGAAACAATAATATTTAGGATTATACATTTTTTATAATGAAAAAGGTTTGTGTACTATTAGCTTCATATGACGGACAACAATGGATCAAAGAACAAATTGATTCCATACTTGCTCAAAAAAATGTTAAAGTTGATTTGTTTATATTTGATGATTGTTCAAATGATAATACGCTTAAAATAATTAAAGATATTTCAAAAAGAAAAAAAAATGTTTATGTAAAAAAAAATAAAACTAGATTAGGATCTCCAACACAAAATTTTTTTAGTATTATAAAAAAAGTAAGTTTTAAAAAATATGATTATGTTTCATTGTCAGATCAGGACGATATATGGAATAAATTCAAATTATCTAGAGCAACAAGAAACATTGATACAAATAAATTAGATTGTTATTCTAGTGATGTGACTATTCTATATGATAATAGAAAAACTGAATATCTTAAAAAATCTCAAAATAAAGTTAAGATGGATTTTTTATTTGAAGGGGGGGGGCCAGGCTCAACATTTGTGCTTAACAAAAAATTTGCTCAATCTTTAAAAAAAAATCTAATTAAAAATGATAAGATCACAAAAAAAATAAATTATCATGATTGGTACATTTATTTTTTTGCTAGAGTAAATAATTATAGATGGCATATAGACAATTTCTCTGGTTTAAAATACAGACAACATGCCCAAAATCAGCTAGGGGCAAATATTGGATTAAAAAAAAGAATAAAAAGAGCAAAGTACATTTTAAGTGGTGATTTTTTAAAACAATTAAAATACTTTTTTATTTTAAATGAAAATCACAAAAAAAAATATAAATTTTTATTTTCATCTAATAAATTTTCAACATTACACTTTATTATTATGAATTTTTTCGAATTTAGAAGAAAAAATTTTGAAAAGTTTATTTGCTTGTTTATATTGTTTATATTTATTTTTAACAGGCGTAAATTAATTTGATTAAAAATATAATATTAGTTGGAAGTGGAAGTCATGTTAAAAAGAAGATAATCCCTGCTTTAAAAAAAAAAAAAAAAAAAATTATTAAAACTTTTACAAGTAGAGATAAACTTAATGAAATTTCAAATTCCAATTTCAACATAAAAAATTTAATTTATTATATTTCAACACCACCAAAAACTCATTATCTAATCGCTAAAGCTTTATTAAAAAAAAAGAAGAACTTGATAATAGAAAAGCCTGCACTATTGAAGATCAAAGATTTTAAAATAATAAAAAAATTGGTTATTAGTAATAAAAAAAATATTTTTATTGAAAATTTAATGTATCAATTTTCAAAAATTTTTCAAAAATTCCATAATTATTGGGAAAAAAATAAAAAAAAAGTAAAAAAAATAGAAATTAATTTTTTAATACCAAGTTTTTTTAAAATTGGTTTTAGATCAATGTCTAAAGATAAATATATTATTTTATATGATATTGGAATTTATCCAGTTTCGTTGTTAAATTTTTTACAAATTAATATAAAAAAAATTATAACTATTTCCAAATACAATAAAAATAAAAAGATGTGTCATCTTAAAATTTTTATGAAGTCGTCAAACCTAAATTTGGTGATAAATATTGGTGAAGAAAAAAAATATTATAACAATATTATTTTAACAAATATAGATGGGTCAAAAATTTATTTTGATAAAATTTTTAGTGGTGTTGCGACATCAAAAAAAATTCTTTATTATGACAAAAAAAAAGTTCTGTATAAAAAGATCAAATTTAATGATTTAAATTGTTTCGAGAAACTTTTTTGTTTTAAATCTAGTTATTTAAAGTCTTTAAAATTTGATAGTTTAAAATTATTAGAAAAAAATTTAATTTTATTAAATAAAATAAAATTAAAAATTTAATCTAATTAACTTAAAAGCTTCACAATATTTTTTGTTATTTTGACTTCCTCTAAAAGATGCTAAACCTTTGATTGCATCTAAATTTCTGGCATTATTATTTTTAATTTGTGAAGTGTAGCTTTTTAAAGCTTTTTCTTTGAATTTTAACTCATTTGTTATATCAATAAAAACGTCTGGTATAAAATTTGCTTCTATATAATTTGCGTTCCAATGTGTTTCAGAGAGTGTTTCATAAGCTAATATCATTTTTATTTTGCTCTTGCTATTTGGGCGAGTGCATACCATTGAAGCATTAAAGACGACCTTGTGGTCTATATGACGATCAGGAAAAGGTATAAAAACTATCTCTGGATCAATTTTGTTAATTATATCCATAATACTTTTATTAAAATTAGCGACTGGCTCTTCATTAAATTTTGTAGCAACTTTTTTTAGAAAAAATATTTTTTTTGAACCCAAAATACTACAAGCTTTTCTACATTCTTTTTCTGTTTTTCTATAATGTTCTTCCTCATATATAGGAGGCAAATGACCTCCTACGACAAGAATAGAAATTTCTAATTTTTTTTTTGATAATTTTTTAATTGTTCCACCAACACCCAAAGTTTCATCATCAGGGTGGGGGGATATTACTAGGACTTTTTTAAATTGATTAAACATAACTTATATTACTTTAAATTTTGGAAGAGGTACTAATAATTTTACTTTTTTGTTCACTTTGTTTACATTTTTCTTAATATCTTCTGCAAAATTCCAAGCAAATACTAGTATATATCTTGGATTTATTTTTTTAATTTTTGATGTTGAAATTATTTTCTTTCCATACGTAGGTAAAAATTTATTTTGTTTAAGAATATTATCTTCAAAGATAAAATCTATTTTCTTCTTAGGTAATTTTAAAAGTTTAAGAAATAAAATTATTTTTGTTGGTGAACCGTATCCAAATATTTTTTCTTTAAAGGCAATTTTCAGAATTTTTTCTCTTGTTTTATTCATTGTAGATTTAATTCTTTTTTCCCATTGATTTATTATTTTTTTTTTAAATAAAACTCCTTTTTTTTCATTTTTTAAAAATATATTCGGTTTTCGAAATATTTTTCTTTTACCATCTTTTTTACATAGAATTCTAATAGATCCTCCTTGGATTTTTACTATTTTAATGTCGATGATAGAAAAACCTATATTAACTAAGAAATTAGTTAGAGGATTTGCATGATGATAATCTAAATGTTCGTGATAAATTGTATCAAAATAATTATTTTTAAGAACTTCATTAAAATATCCAACTTCGAAACAAAAATATCCATTTATTTTAATTACATTAAAAATATTTATAAATATAGATTTTAAATCTTCAACATGCGCCAAGGTATTATGACTAGTTACAAAATCCACCTTCCCATAATCTTTAATTATTTTTTTTAGAATTTTTTTATCAAAAAAATCATTAATAGACTTTATTCCTCTGCTTTGTGCTATCTGGCAAGGTTTTTTCGCAGGATCAACTCCCAGCACTCTCATGCCCCTTTTTTTAAAATTGATCAAACATGTACCATCATTGGAACCAATATCTAGAATTTTACTCTTTTTTTTTAAATTTATTTTTTTTATTATAAACTCAGAATATTCATTTAAATGGTTGATCATACTTTTGCCAGTACCACTCAAATAGGTGTAATTTTTTGCATAAAGTATTTTAGGATCAACTGAATAATTTAGCTGAAAATGATTGCAATCATTACAATTTTTTAAAATTAAAGGGTATTTTTTGGCTTTTAAACTTAATTGTTTCTTAAATTGAAGATTGTTTCCTAGCGGAATTTTACCAAAATTAATAATTTTTTTTAAATTTTTACTGCTACATAATCTACATCTATGGAGATACTTACCTTCCATTATTTTTTAAAAATTTATAAATATTTTTTTTATTTAAAAACTCAACTCTCACAGTATCTTTTTCATAGGTCGCCTTGTCTCTAGGATTTTTACTGGAAACAATTAAGGTTGTACTTTTAGGAAAATAGGTAGCATGTATTTCCATTGGTGGGGTAAAGATGAGATCATTTTTTTTTACTTTTAAGTAATTTATTTTATTTCCGTTTATTGTTTTGAAAAAGTAGTCAATTTCTCCTTTAACTACGTACATTATGTGATAGTCCTTTTTATGATAATGGTTAGACCTTATAGTATTTTTATTACAATTAATTATTGAAACATTTTTGCAGGGTATGTCACAAATAGATAAAATTGATCCTCTCACATCTTTATCTCTTAGTTGTGTTTTAACTAAAAAGCTTCGTTTTTTTTTTATTATATTAACCATATAATGATGCTACTAAACCAATAAAATTAAAATGGCAACTTTTAAATTTAATCTACTTAAATTAGATGGTTATAAAAGAAAAATAATTTTATTTTTTTTTGACAATCTGATTTGTTTTTTTTCTTTCTTTTTGGCTTATTATTTAAGATTAGATACTTTCCTAATTAACGAAACTCAAAATCAAATATTGTCATTTTTAATATTATATTTTTTCTTTATTTTTTTTTGTTTTATTTTTTCATTTTATCAGCCTCTTTCTAGATATTATGATTTAATCAACGTAGCAAAAGTTATTTTAGTGTTTTTTTTATACGCTATATTAATGACATTTTTGTTTGATTACGTAAGACTACCTGGAATTCCAAGATCCATAGGCTTTATTCATCCAATAATTTTTTTAACATTTTTTATTTCATTAAGAATATTTGCCCATATCTTCATTAGGAAAATTTATTATGAAAAAGAAAAAAAAAATGCTGTGATTTATTGTGATTTAAAATCAGCTGAATATATAAAAAATATTATAAAAACTTATAATATTATTCTTTTTATAACAAATGAAAAAAATTTTGAAAAAAGACTTATCGGAAATATACCTATTATTTCTTTAGATGGTTTTAATAAGTCTATTATCAATAATAAAAAAATTGATTTTTTATTTATAGATTATGATTTAAATAATGAAAAAATAAAATCAACAATTTTATCTAAAATTAATCAGAAAAAAAAAATAAATGTGAAAATAATTCCTAAAATACAAAACTTCTTAGATTACCAATTTAATGAAGATATAAAAAATATAAAAATATCAGAAAAAAAAATAAATTTTTCTATTCGTAATCTTAAAAAAACATTCAATGAATCTAGTATACTTATTACAGGTGCTGGAGGATCTATTGGAAGTGAATTAACAACTGAAATTTTCAAACTTCAACCTAAAAAAGTTATTTTGATAGAAAATTCTGAATTTAATCTTTACAAAATTTTAGAGGAATTAAATAATTTAAAAGCAGGAGCTAAAAATGAAATTATTATTGATTATTATTTAGTCTCTGTGACAGATTTTGAAAAAGTTAAAAATATATGCCTAAAGCATAAACCAAATTTCATATTTCATTGTGCAGCTTTCAAGCATGTACCTTTAGTTGAAAATAATATAATTGAATCAGTTGAAAATAACTTCATTTCTACAATGAATTTATGTGACATATCACTCAATCTGGGTATCTCTAAATTAATTCTTATCTCTTCGGATAAAGCGGTCAGACCTTCGAGTATTATGGGTGCTACTAAAAGACTGTCTGAGCTTGCAATTAAATATTATTCATTAAAATCAAATATGCAAAATAAAAAAACATCTTTTTCAGCTGTTAGATTTGCAAATGTTCTAAATTCCTCAGGCTCTGTGGTTCCATTATTTGCTAAACAAATTTTAGCAGGAGGGCCAATAACTCTAACTCATAAAAAAGTTGAAAGATACTTTATGACTATAGTTGATGCTGTAAAACTTGTATTGGAGACAACACTAATTTCTAAAAACGGTAATATAATGCTTTTAAAAATGGGTAAACAAATAAAAATTATTAATATTGCAAAAAAAATAGCTAAATTTTATGGGCATACAATTAAAGATAAATCATCCCCATCTGGAGACATTTCTGTTGTTGAAATTGGTTTACGTCCTGGTGAAAAAATTAGAGAGGAACTATTTTATGATACTAATATAAAAAAGACCCCAAACAAAGATATATTGTGTGTAGATAATTTTAAGCTAGATAAGATTAAGTTTGAAAAAATGTACGAAAGTATAAAAATTTGTTTAAAAAATAATGATACATCAAAATTAAAAAGAATACTGTTAGAAAAAACTAATATGCTTTAATTTTATTTTCTTTTTTTATTTATCTTTAATCTTTTGGATGCCTCAAAAGTAAATAGCATAATAAACGGTATCATTATAGCTATCAATAATTCAATTAAATAAATATAAAAAGAGCTGACTTTTTTAATTCTAATTTTATATTCTGGAATATATTTATCTATATTATTTAAATAATCTTTAATTTCATAAAAAAAATCCAAGTCAGTATTCATAAAATCTGAAGGATCATACTTTGATGTTAAATAATAGTGTAATACTTTTTTCTTAATTGTGGTATCAATTTCATCATTACTTCCTTTATTGAAAAAATTAATTAAGTCCCCATAATTTAACGGTAAAGAATTCAAATTATTAAAATATACTATTCTAAATATATCAATATCATCTAAACCAATTAATTTAAAATCATCAACAGTATTTTGAATTAATTCAAAAAATTCATTATCACTTTGAACTTTATAGGTATTCATTATTTTTTCTTTAAGAATATTTTCTGGATATAGTAGCATTCGAATCATTAATGATTGCTTTATAGATTTGTTATTCTCTTTATAAATAAATTCTATTATATTTTTAATTTCAATTATTGATCTATTATGCAAAGTTAAAATATAATTTTCAGCTTCCTGAATATTGTTCCAACCTATATGTAATTTTTTATTTTTAAATTTGAAGTTTAACGTGTCAATTTTAAAAGAATTAGCAATATCATAATTTTTATTACCTAAAGGTGATTTAGTATCTGTGAGATTAAATTTATAAATTAATTCCCAAAAATTTTCATGAAGATCAATGATACCAGAGAATGGAATTTTATTAAGTATTGAGCTTGTACCTCCAGTTCCTTGAATCGCAATTGAATTATTAATTTTATTGATATAATTAGTATACTCAGTTGCTTTTCTACTTTGGTTTATGTAACTATAGTGATAATCATAATCAAAAAGAATCGAATATTGATATGACAATTTCTTTTTAAGAAATGTGTTATTACCATAAACAAACATTAAGGCTAAAAAAACAAACGTAAAGGAAAAAATTATTAAATTATTTTTTTTTTTTAAAATTTTAATAAAATTTTGAAATTTTAAAAAACCCATATAACTTGATTTGATATATATAAAATAATTATAATGCAAAAAAAAAATTTACATTTAATTACCGGAGGGTGTGGGTTTATTGGGTCAAATTATATCAAGACTTTATTAAAAAAAGGTGAAAAAGTTATTAATATAGATTCTTACTCATATGCAGCAAATAAAGATATAAATAAAATATTTCTGAATGATAAGAACTATTTTTTTTTTAAAGGTAGTTATGGAAATATTAAGCTGGTAAGAAAAATCTTTAAAAAGTATAAGATAAATAAAGTTATAAATTTTGCAGCCGAGTCTCACGTTGATAACTCAATTGATGGACCATTGAAATTTATAAAAAATAATGTTTATGATTTTTCTATTTTTTTAAAAGAATGTGCTAATTATTATTTTCAAAATAAACCAAAAAAATTTATTTTTTTACATGTCAGTACAGATGAAGTTTATGGATCATTAAGTTTGAAACAAAAATCATTTGTAGAGGAAGATAAATACTTTCCAAACAGTCCGTATTCCTCAAGTAAAGCAAGCTCAGACTTAATTGCTAGATCGTGGTTTAAAACTTATAAATTTCCAGTGATAATAACAAATTGCTCAAATAATTATGGAAAATATCAAAATTTTGAAAAACTTATTCCGCTGACAATAATGCGAGCAATAAATGGAAAAAAAATACCAGTATATGGAACAGGTGAAAATATAAGAGATTGGCTTAATGTAGAAGACCATTGCTCTGCTTTATACCTTTTAAGTCAATTTGGAAAACCAGGAGAGCAGTATAATATTGGAGGCGGTAAAGAAGTATCTAATATAAAAATTGTTAAAATGATTTGTAATTTTTTGGACAAACTTAACCCTTTAGATGTTGGCAAACATTCAAAATTTATTTCATTTGTTAAAGATAGGCCAGGGCATGATTTCAGGTATTCAGTAAATTACAATAAATTAAGTAAAAAATTTAATTGGAAACCTAAAATAAAATTTAATAAAGGCTTAGAAGAAACAACAAAGTGGTATGTAAATATACTAAAAAAAAAAAAATTAAAGTAAATGAAAATTTGTGTGATTGGATCTGGGGGTCAATTAGGTCTTCATTTATTTCATATATTTAAAAAAAATAAAAATTTTTTTTTTTTCTCCTCAAGTAAAAAGAAACGTCCATTTATAATTGGCAATTATAATAATTTTGATAATTTAAAAAAAAACCTAAACAAAATTGAGCCATCTGTAATTATTAATTGTTCGGCATTTACTAACGTTGATAGAGCTGAAAATGATAAAACAGAGGCGAGGTATATTAATTCCAAAGCATTAAAAATTTTATCCAAATATTGTTATAAAAAAAATATTATTTTGATACATTTTTCAACAGACTATGTTTACTCAGGAAAAGGTAAAAAATTATGGAAGGAATCTTCAGTATGTAAACCTGTTAATTTTTATGGTTTAACAAAACTTGATGGAGAAAAAAATATAAAAAGGTCAAAATGTAAGTATATTATAATAAGGTTATCCTGGCTCTATGGAGAATATGGAGGAAGTAATTTTGTATTAAAACTAATAAATTTATCAATAAAAAAAAAAAATTTATCTATGGTAGATGATCAATATGGATCCCCCACAAGTACAGAATTAGTAATATTTGTATTGAAAAAAATTTTATTTAAAATAAAAAAAAAAAAATTTAATTCGGGTGTCTTTAATTTATGTTCAGCTAATTATGTTAATCGATTTATTTTGAGTAGATATATCTTAAATAAGTACTACAATAAAATTAATTTCAGACCACTGGTGATTAAAAAAATTAAAACAAAAGATTTGAAATTAGTTGCCAAAAGACCTTTGAACAGCAGGATGAATAATAATAAATTATCAAAATATCTAAATATTAAATTTAAAAATTGGCAATATTATATGGACAGATATATAAATTTAATAAAAAAAAGAAAATATGCAAAATAGAAAAGGAATTCTTTTAGCAGGGGGTAGTGGAACAAGACTTCACCCAGTAACCAAAATTATATCAAAACAAATTTTACCCCTTTATGACAAGCCTATGATTTATTATTCAATGTCAGTACTAATGCTTGCGGGTATTAAGGATATACTAATAATTTCTACTCCAAGAGATATAGTTTTTTTCAAAAATTTATTTCAAAATGGAAGATATATGGGCATAAATTTAAGTTATGAGATACAAGAGCAACCAAAAGGTATTGCGCAAGCTCTTATAATAGCTTCAAATTTCATTGGTAAGTCTTCTATCGCATTAATGTTAGGGGATAATTTTTTTTATGGAAATAATCTTGAGGAAATTTTAATAAAAACGAGTAAAAAAAAAACTTCTACAATTTTTGCATATGAAGTAAACGATCCAACAAGGTATGGAATTGTTTCTACTAATAAAAAAGGAATACCAACTAAAATTTCAGAAAAACCTAAAAAACCGGAGTCAAATTTTGCAGTTACAGGTCTTTATTTTTATGAAAACCAAGCTGTAGATATTGCTCAATCTTTAAAGCCATCGTCTAGAAATGAACTTGAAATTACTGACGTGAATAAATATTTTTTAAATAAAAAAAAACTTAATGTTCAATATTTATCTAGGGGTTTTGCCTGGCTAGATACAGGAACTTTCGAATCTTTTTTTGAAGCCTCTCAACTAATTAGAACAATTGAAAATCGTCAAGGTATAAAGATTGGATGCTTAGAAGAAATTGCATTTAATAAAGGATGGATAAAATCCAATGATCTAAAAAAAATAATTAAAGATTTAAATAAATCTAAATATGGTGAATATTTAAAAAAAGTTTTAAATAATCGATGAAAGTAGTTAAAAGAGGCCCAGAAGGAATAAAAGTTTTAAGGCCAAAATTATTTAAGGATAACAGAGGTTATTTTTATGAATCTTTTAATAAAAAGGAATTGAATAAAATAATAAAAAAAAAATTCTCTGTTAAACAATCAAATGTTTCTTTTTCAAAAAAAAATGTATTTAGAGGTTTCCATTATCAAATTTCACCTTTTGCTCAAGAAAAATTAGTAAGAGTTTTAAGTGGAGAAATAATTGATCTGTTGGTTTCTATTGATAAAAAATCTAAATATTATCTTAAAATGTATTCTTATAACCTATCTGAAAAAAATAAAAATATAATATACGTACCTAAAAAATTTGCACATGGTTTTTTGGTATTATCTAAAAATGCAACTATAGAATATTTCGTTACAAACTATTATTCGAAGAAACACGAGAGAAATATAAGTATTTTTGACAAGAAATTAAAATTAGAAAAAAAAATATTTAAGAAAAAATTTATTATGTCAAAAAAAGATTTGACGAGTAATTTTTAATGAAATCTAAACTATTTGAGGAGAGATTTGTCTCCTTTTTGTCTTTTAATATAATCTTAATACCAATTTTCTTAGTTTCAGGTCCATTCTTGTCTGATTTGAGTTTAAGTTTATGTGCTTTATCTTTTTTATTATATATATTTTTCTTTAAACAAATTAGTTTGTTAAAAAATTACTTCTTTGTTTTTTTTTGTTTCTTTTACATTATAATATTAATTTCATCTTTATTTTCAGACAATACTCTGTACTCACTAAAATCCTCACTACCTTATATAAGATTTGGTTTATTTGTTATGTGTATGGTCTATGTTTCTAGATTTGATGAAAATTTATTCAAAAAAATATTTTTATCTCTTTCAATTATATATATGCTTTTAATATTTGACGGATATTTGCAATTTTTTACTGGGACAAATATTTTAAATTATCAAAAAACAGGCGTGAGAATCTCAAGTTTTTTTGGTGATGAACATGTATTGGGTAGTTATTTAGTTCGATTTTTACCAATATACATTGGCTTATATTTAATTACTTTAAAAAACAGAACTACAAACTTGTTTGAAAAAGTTTTTTTCATTTTTTTTTGTCTTCTCATTTCAGGTTTAATTTTAATTTCAGGTGAAAGAACAGCGCTTGGATTGTTAATATTAAGTCTTATATTTTTGTTATTGTTTCTAAATGGTTTTAAAAAAATAAAGTTGACATTTATTACTTTACTAATTTTTATTAGTTTTATTTCTTTAGGTATCAATAAAAATATATTTAATAGACTAGTTATAGAGACAAAAAACCAAATTATTACTGAGGATAAAATTTATTTTTTTGGGCAAAGGAGACATGAGTATGCACAAGTATCTATAAATATTTTTAAAGAAAATATTTTTTTTGGATCAGGACCTAAAACTTATAGAATTAAAAGCAAAGACGAAAAATTTAAAATTTCTGAATTATCGTGGAATACTCATCCTCATAATATATATTTTCAGCT
>MDSV01094362.1_pt1 | contig 17346 bp, 17 predicted proteins | sample 810851 | NCBI WGS metagenome assembly MDSV01 (sample SAMN05326640, study PRJNA326480) | marine metagenome | isolation source: seawater | place: Atlantic Ocean: North East | collected 2012 | reverse complement strand
TTTACCCTAAGTTGTGCACAAGCCCTCCGTGATACCGAAAGCCCCTCGTTTTTCGGTATCCCTTCGGCATGTCCTCTTTCGTTCCGCTCGGAAAGTTAGCTCGACGGAACGATACCGTTTTGTGTGCCTTTTCGGTATCCTAGCTTTTACCCTAAGTTGTGCACAAGCCCTCCATGATACCGAAAGACCCAGGTTTTGCGGTATCCTTTCGGCATCAATTTTATGAAACGGCCAATACGAGGGAGTAAATGACACCGAATAATGACGGAAGCGGGCGCGAAGCGGTATCGTTTCGCCCAATTATGTTGTTGTTATAACAGGGGGGCGAGGAGTTTGTCCCACACAAGGATGTGAGGTGCGATACCCTCGCACAGACTGCGCTAAGCATTGCGGTTTTCAAATATCCATACCAGCACGGCATGCATGAAGCCACGCGCGCATCCGGTGAGACAGCTTCCGGGAAGGGGACTCTCTAAAAAATTAAAGCGCCGAGTCAAAACTCCGCCGGTCCGGAAGTCTGCGCGCAAAAAGCAGACCCTCGACCCGTCTGCAAAGAAGGCTCCTTCTTCGGCGGTGTAAGATGTCTCCTCTTCTGTGCATGGGAATCGGGATGTCGTGCTTTGTGTGTGCTCTGCTGGCAATCGGTAGGCGAGAGCTCGATGGACGCGGAGACGAGCATCTTTCCGACGACGAGGGCGTCGCCGCGAGTGGTAAAAAACGACCGTTTAGTTCGCCTCCGCGTCGAGCTTTTTCGACACCGATCGTGTGCAGCGCGAACGGATCTCTGGTGCATAAATACGATTCTAAGAAAAAAGATCGCTCCACGTCGGAATCTGATCGTCCTTCTTTTGAGAACGGATACGTTTGAAAACCCCCCCGTGTTGCTCCGCTTGCACTCTTTCATTCGTGTACGGCGTAGAAGTGTTCGCGCGGGATGCACAGACGGGATACGGTGTATCGTCGTGTCCCACTGCTTCCCCAAACCGTTGTTCAAAAAACTCGGTTATGGTCCGGTCGATTATCCATCTGGACGTTACCGGGACGCTTTCCCTGGGCTTAATTGGCGTGCTCAGATCTTCACGAGCTCCCATTTCGTTCAGGAGAGTAGCCTTTGCGAAGAGAAGAATCCTGCTGGTTGTGTACCAGGATCCGCTTGGGGACATGAATCTCGGGTCCAGCCTGCTCATCATCGGAAACGAGGCTATGAATCGGACTCTCGCAGAAAGCGTGATCGTTTTTGAGAGCCTTGCGACCACGATTGTCGCCGTCGTCGCCTCCACCGAAGATTCTGCTATGGGCATGAAGAACTGCGCCGCGCTGTCAACTGGTAGAATGTCGTCGGGTAGACTGCTCGACGGGTTCCACTGAACGTCGGCACTCGAGAGGCCTACCCACGCGCGTTTGTCCTCTTTCCCAATGCGATAGAAGCCGGACGAAGAAGGAGACGGGCGGTGCACAATGTCCCTCGTGCACGCCGCGTCTGATGCAAGGACCTGCTCTCCGTATGGCATCAGCAAGACTCTGTGCCTGTTGAGTGGCCCTCCGTCCTCGTCTCTCTCCGAGTACCACGTCAATTCCGTGCTTTTATGGATCCCCGCCATTTCCATCGCCCTTTGGAAGTCGCCCTTCCATTCGTTTCCCGGATTACTACCTGGTATCCCCATGCTTGCTTTCATAATGACATTTTCTGCGTGTCCCGATCCGATTTTAGTGCGTGTGACGAAGAGCCTCCCCGACGCGACGACGCCCTCAAAGTGTTTGGTCACCGCGTACATGCCTGGGGGTTGGAAGACAGACCCGACGCCACGATTATTCAACAGCAAGCGTGCATCCGTGTCTGGGCTGTCCATGTCTCCACACGTGATCGGCACGTATCTGCACGCCTTTTTGCGGATTACAACCTCTGCAATTTTGGAGTGCACGTCCGCATCCAGATCAGAAAACATGCTTCTGTTTTTGTACGCAGTAATATCAAACTCAAAGAGCACTGTCCTGTATGCATCGCGGATTGTGCTTTGTCTGGTCTTAGCCTTTTAACTCGCCCGCGCTGTCTGTTTACGCACACGACATGAGCCTAGAGTCGCAGTTCGACTCTGCCGTTACGATTACGGATGCCGACTGCGCAACTACAGAGTGCTCGTCCCCCGAACGCGGATCCAAAAACGTTTCCGACTGCGCAACTACAGAGTGCTCGTCCGTTGCAGGAGAGTCCGAAAACACTGGAACTCCACCGCCATCTCCCGCTGTCCGACGCGCTCAGACTTTTATCCCCGTGTGTCCCGAAGACTGGGTGTTTGAAACACCTGTCCGTCCTCCAATCTCTTTGGACGCGCCTCCGCCATTCGAACGCCGTCCGCTGAGAGCTGCACGACGCTACGCCGAAGGCATTGCCTCGATTCGGGATGCGACCCCTCCGATGTTGCGCCAGTGCTCCGAGAAGATGGAGAGTCTCGATGATCGCATGCGCTGGGCTAGATACGCCCTCGCTCCGTTTCATGAAGAGTCGTAGTGATTCGTTGGTGTCAGATCACGCGTTCGCATGCGAAGAAGAGTCCGCTCCGTTCGTGGACACGGAACGTTCAGTTTTACGTTTGCGTTTTGGCGAGGATTCACAAGAACTCGAGTCGTCGTCGCTTGTGTTTAAAACCTGGTCCGAGTCGTATGCTTCGATATCCGGAAGGCTTATACGCGCCTTTTTGTGCTTTCTGGGAAGCTCGGCCTCCACGAATCCCGGTGTTGGAAAAGGGTCATCTGGAATCTCCACTTCTTCCGGATTCATGACTGTGTTGTATCGTACGGACGCCGGCATGTCCGGCGGTTGTGTTCCCGGATCCAGTGCCGTCCTTTCCTTGTATAGTTGCATTGAAGCATGGTACTTTTCAAACTCGTATTCGGCTTGGTCCCCCTTAATGTAGTTTCCGCGGCGGTTGACGAGCCCCATTCCCGCCGCGATGGACCCGTAGAACTTCCACCCTCCCCTTGCCTCCTCCGAGTCTTCTTCGTCGTTTTTGAAGTTTGAGAAGTCGGCGTCGGTGAGAGCTGCCTGGAGTCTGTCGCCCTTATCCTGGTAAATCTTCTCCTTTCCTTCTCCGGGACTTCCAAACGGGACGAGCCATAGCGCCTGGCATTTGTTGCGCTGCGTTATTCTGACGATTCTCGCTTCTGCCTGCTCGATGTCGGTGCGCGTCCAGGGCATGGAGCCAAACAGTATCATCGTGTCTACGGGGAACTGTGCCGTTCCTGGCAAGTTTATGCCGCGCACTCCAGTTCCAGACATCCAGAAGACGCCTCTGGTCTCCATTTCGTTGAAGGCTTTGATCATCGTTTGCCTCGCTGTTGCAGTCGTGACTTCTCCGGTGAACATAAACATGGTCCCGCAATCTCGTCTGGATTCGCAGTAGTTGCGCGCTATTTTGAGCATGGTCGTCTGCGTGCAGAAGGCGACGATCTTCGGGTGTCCCGATTTCTGCCTGCTCCGTATGGCTCTGTATAGTATCTGCACGGTTGTGGAAGGACACCCGAGCGACGATTCGTAAAGCATCTTAGACCGCTTTGCCGATTCCTGCGCGTTTCTGGTCGCATTGTACGCGTCCGCTCCGTTCAATCCAAGGTGGTTGTCTAAGCATATCTGCTCGGTTCCGGTGACCGCCTTCATGAGCTTCCCCATTTCCCTGGTGCTCACAAACTGCTGCATTCCCCTGCTTCGCATCTTGTGTACAACGGAGTGCGCCATTCTGATCTTGTTGTTGTGCATATCCAGAACCGCCTGGTCGTACGTTCCGTCGGGTAGGCGTCCTACCTGCGGCTTGAATCTGATGATTGTTCTTTGCATTTCCGGAAGCTGCGCGTCGGCCTCGTCGACTCTGTCTACGAATTCCCTGTGGAAAAAGGCAACCGTCGTCCTGTTTATTGTCTTTTCTGCTGCTTCGCCTTTCACCGTCCACGCCTTTTTTTCGTGCAGCTGGCTGGTCGAGACATTTACGCATTTGCAGAGCGCGGCTGCTTCTCCCGGCCTGTTTCTTCCCAAGAGTCCCGCCAGCACCAGTTTGTATACGGACTTCTTCGCCATGTCGCTTACGGCCTTGAACCACCACGTTCTGGGGTTGATGATCTTGTCGGCCTCGTCCACGATGAGAGACGACCATTTGATGTCTTCGCTCCAGAAGGGGTGGATGTCCGGAACGTGATCTGGAGCGAACTTCCCTCTCTCAATGTCTGCGGGGCTGTGCCCGAAGGTGTATGCTCCAGCCCACCTCTCCTCGTTTCCGTGCATGCCTATGAACCTGTCTCTCGGATTCCACCACGAGAAGGTCTTTACGGCTGCCACAAGCGTGTCTGCGGTGGTTATAACGATCTTTGCATTCTTGAGCTTTTCGAGGGTCGCGTCCTTGCTATTCTCCACCACCACGACTTCCGTCTCCGTTCCAAACACGAGCCAGTTGTCGATGGTCTCCGCCCACGTGCGTATCACCTGCTTCTCTGCAATGATCAGGTTGCGAAAGTCGCGGGACGGCGGTTTGAATTTGTAAAGCCCGCCCAAGAATCCGGCACCCGCGGTGACAGTTTTTCCGAGTCCCATCCTGTGTATGATGAACATGGTGACGTTGAGAACGTCCCAGGACGTGCGTCCAGCCTTCTCGAAGATTCTCTGGCATGCTATGACTTGATGCGGGTGGAACGTGTTGGATTCTCCGAGCTTGTTGCGCTCGCGAACGCAGCCCAGCTTTCCAAACTTATCGGAAGTCTCGGAGACTGCTGTTGAGAAATTGTCCATCATTGTCTTGAGCTTTTGTTTTTCTTCCTCGGAGAGGTGTTTCAGAATGGGCTGCTTCATGTTGCAAACGCGCCGGCGTACGCTCCCGACGCAATGGTGCCTTCGGTGTTTTCCTAAAGCGGTGTCCGCGCTCGTGTGTCGACGGAGAGCAATTCGACGGCGCGCCGTATATACGGTGCCGACGTGATACCGTAAAACGCGGGTCTTTCGGTATCACGGGGGGCTTGTGCACAACTTAGGGTAAAAGCAAAGATGCCGTTTCGGGTCACAAAACGGCATCTTTCCGACACAACCGAAAACTTCCGGTACTCCAATGTTAACTCGGTATCGTTTAGATCGGACGACTGGCGAGCTCCTCTTGCTGATTTATTTGTGTTGTTGTTGACTTTTTGAGAGAAGCGAATGTGTGCTTTCTGCGATTCTAACGATCGGTGCGCTTGCAGGACTCTCGTAGTGCGAGTGCGCTGCTTGAAAACGGAGAGAATGCATACAAAGACAATGGGAGGAGGGGCATGTTGTTTTGTGTCGTGCTGTCTTCCTTGCGTTCCGCTTCTTCTTCGTTCGTGCTGGTTCCGGTGTATGCTTTACGTCCATCTGTGCCATCGATCACAATCACTCGTTCGGGTCGCGGATTCCACAGTGAAAACAGTGCTGCTCCAGTAAAGAACCCGAGACATCCCGCAAAAGGACCTCGCGACATCGGCGATTGTGTCCTTGTGCGCTTGCTTTCCCTTGTCAAAATTCGACACGTGCAGTTTATCGTGAGCCGCGTCTTTGGCGCGTTCTCCGTTGCGCTGGTCCTTGCATTCTCCGCCTTGCTGCTTCCGCAGCGAGCGACGCCAAGCTGCCTTCTGCGGGCGGAGCGCGCTGTTCGTTAGAATGGGCAGCAGGTGAGGGAGCTGGCTGCGCGTCTTCATTCCAGGTCTGGGTTTCGGGATTCAGAAGCCGCTGTAGAATGTGCATCGTGTCCGTCGCCCTCGAAAGGTGATGCGCCACGTTCATCAGACCCGAGTTGCTGCGCGGTACGCTCATCATGGCTTGGAGCGACACTCTTGGATCGGCTTCGGACGTGAAGAACATGATCGTGCCTGCGGACATGCGCCTTCCTGAGGACATGCGCCTTTCCATCGCTATCAGCTCGTCTTGTTCTTGCGCAGGATTGGTTCTGAAAAGCCGGACAAGCATCGGAAGCGAATCCTCTTGTTCGCGAGGTGGTGCGGCAGTCTCCGTGGTGAATCCCTCCCTCGGCTGTCTGCACGAAGGGCATCGATTGTCGCGGTGATGGATCATGTTCGCGTTGCAGGTATTGCAAATCAGGTGTCCGCAGGGGAATGCATACTGATGCCCTGTTTGAGTGGTGTTCATGCAGATAGGACATTCAATCTGCGTGTCCTGACTGTTGCGTTCTGAGTCCCGAGTTGACGAAGCCTTTCTCTTTGCATTCATTTCGATCGCGTGTGCTTGAGTTGCTGCGTATCTTTCGCGTGGCAGGGGCACGGGAGTCTGCTTCCTTGGAGCCTGTCCGAATTGTTCCGTCTTCGTGGACCCTGGAAGACCGGCGGGAGTTCAAGGCGATAGCGAAGCGCGGACAGGATGAGTATTGCGCGCTCTTCACGTTTGTGGCTTTGGGTCTGCAGCGTTATCTGTCCGTGCGCAAGCTGACATATGAGAGTCCAAATTCAAACAACGCGTCTTCGTAGGAGTGGCAGTTGTGGAGCAGTGCATGCGTCGCCCTTTGGATTGAGCTTTTTGCGTTGAGTCTGCGTGCGGATCTAAAACGTCACGCGGCTGTCGCGTGCGGAGCACTCGCGTATATAAGCAGAAGAGCTTCCGTGGCGCTATAAGCCGGTTGCTTGGTGCTTCGTTGGCGAGCAACGCGCAACATGGACGACGCGGCTCTTCTTGTTCCGTCTGACGACGAAGACGACTGTGAAATTCCCAATCCTCCGGCTCCGGCGCCAAATGTGCCCTTTGAAACTTCAAAGGGCGGCACCGAAGACGAAACCACGTCTGACGAAGAAGATGCGGATTCGTCGGAGGCCGAAGTAGAAACCAACGAGCCGCCCAGGTACCCGCGCGAGTACACATGCACCTCTGCGCAAATGGAGGATGCGGATGAAGAGGAAGACGGCGAAGATGGGGAAGAGGGCTGGGAGTCCGGCAACGACGAGTTTACAAAAGAAGCGGAGGAGGAAGAAGAGACCTTGGAAACTAACGCATTGGTTCCTCCTACTTCGGCTACGCGGCCGCCGTCTCCGGCCGTGTGTTCGGACGATGGGTCGTCGGTAGAAGAAGAGCCCACGTGGAGTGTTGCGCGCTTTTCTGATAAGAGCGCCGCCGTATCCAATTCGCTCGAGGATCGAGAGGACGAAGCACGAGAAAACGGGCCGGTGATCAACGATGTTTTGACATCGATGGGAAAGGGGCGTTCGGCGTCTGTGCCTTCGGAATCGGACGCCGTCTCGTCGGGAGTGGACCTTCCTACTGTCGACATCGACTACGCGAGGCAGATCACGTGGGTCGTGCGAGACGGGGGAAAAACGAACGACTACTACACTCTGAATCCGTCGTGCTTTGTTCACGCCTGTTTCAGCGACTACGATACTGGAGAGGCGTGTCCTCCAATCTCCATCAGTGCGTCGGTATTCAAGGAAGCGAACTCGAAGCGGGGCCACAACAGCCGCGATCTTCTTTCAAAGTTCCAAGGGCGTCTGCTTTCTCAGATGATAATTGTTCGTCTCTGTGCAGAACGCTCCAAGGAACCGAATATGGAGCGTTCTGCACCACCCACACCGACGAGGTACACGGGCTACATTCCTGTGGAAATCGAAGGAAATCCCCATGATAAGGATGTTGCGGAAATAAAGTCCGGGCTTCCGGCGAACTCCACGCTCTTGTGGCCTCTCGACCCGTCCGTGGTGAAGACTCTCTTCAAGTCCTCGAAGTCGCCGCTTCCGAAGTCGCTCATTCCTACCCGCTCGGTGAACAATTTCGTCGTTCCCTCTGCAAAGTCGGAGTTCAATCTTGAAATGGAGACAAACGGCAGGTCTAACTTCAACTTGATAACCACCCGTTCCTCTTCCAAGAAGCGCGTCCAGATCGTCTCAAAGTCTTCAAAGCTGGACGCGAAACGATGCAGGAGCGCTGCGGCTTTAGAAGCGGAGCAGTCGGAGGTTCCGGACGCGCTTTGTCCGGATACGGGTCCACCGGTTGCCTTGCAGAGTGCGCCGCGCTCCGCTGCTGCGAATGCCGAAGCTTCCGAGTCCGGTAGTACAGAGACAGCGGTCTCAGTGATCGCCCCTGCGGCTCCCGCGTTTTCTGCGAGCACGGAGATTGAAAATGTCCGCCTTCAAGATGGCGGCGACGTTTCCTCCTGCTGGACCTCCGGGCAGAAGAAGGTTAGCTTGTCGAGCCGGGCCGAATCTTACTCGGTGTTTCCGAGCGCGGACGGCGTATGGGACCACTGCTTGTGCATCGCAACCGACAAGAAGGCGACGAAGATGGACGTATCCGTGACATACCACTTCGAATGACGTCGGTTCGAACACGTTGCGCTATCCGAATGGATGTGTTCGGACGCGTTGGAACGGTTCGGCGCGGCTTGTAGTGGGTGGCGGAGATTTGGCGGGCAGAGGGTAGGGAAAGCAAAGCGTAAGGAATGAAGGGTGTTCGTTGGCATCGCGTTGCGCATACTGGGACACACAGGGAAGTGTTAGAGAAAGACCGGCCTTTTGCTCTGTGTGCAGTGTCGTTGGGCTACATTTTGGCGATCGTCGTTTTTATATTTACGGGTGTTATTTCTCTGGCTCTTACCGAGGGCGCGGACGGTACGATTCTGGATGTTGCCGTGCCTGATACGGCAATGTGTATTCGCGTGGATAGAAAGGCAAACTACCCAGCGGCGTTGCTTTCCATGGGATCGCCTCCGATTCAGTACAAGCTCATGATAAGAATCGACAAGCTATCGAGTTCCGAGGCTGCTGCCACGATATTCTCGGATAAACTTGTTCGTTCTCAAACTGTGGAGTGCGACGCTCGGGGTGTGTGCAGAGACTTGATGCTCGTTCAGGCAGAAGGTCCATCGTCTGTGTTTTCTCCGATGATGGGCAGGTTCAAATACGCATCCTCGAACTCCGGCGTATCGAGCTACGCTTCCGCTCCCCTTGGTTTGGAAGGAGAGCTTCTTCTTACGGTCGGAAAATCGTACTGGCTCACGTCTACCCACCTCTGTTGGAGCGATTGCAATCGCGCCCCCGGAGGGATGGCATCTGCTTTTTACGAAAACACGCTCCAGACGACCAGGGAGAATACGAGCGCGGTGTTTCCTGCGGGGCGTGTCGTCTCGTCCACGTCGTCGATTCCAGGCTGCAGCAACGATAGCCTCGTTCGCCTCTTCCCCGCATCAGCCTCCATCGAGTCGTCCTGGCTCCTTTTGACTTCTAATTATTTGTACGAACACGACGAGGGCGCTCTCGAAAGCAGGCGGCACATAGTGGAGTCTGGCGCCTCGTGTATCCCTGACAATGACGATGAAACCTCTCGGGCTAAGGACCTTTACACTCTGGCATGCAGCCTTTCGGCCTCGAATTGCGAGTCTGTGCCGTCGCTTCCCTTCCGCCGCGTGGCTGATCGAAAGATACGCATCGACGTGGTTTCGGAGAACGATGTTTCTGTTTCCTTCGAGAACACGAACTCGCTTTCCAAGATAGACTCTCTTATGAGTTTTTCGGACTCCATTGTCTTCTCGTCTGTGAGGTTGGTGATACTAATTCTCACGGCGGCTGTCGTGTTCGTCAGGTCGGCCGATAAGAGCAATTCTCCTAGGTATCTCCTTGAACATGCGATTCGAGTTGCAAACGAATCCGAGCACGATATTCCACTCCCTTACTCCAATTGGGTAATCGGAGTTCAGGCCGCGATTGGAATTCTGGCGATCGTGTCTCGTGCCTGCGTGCTTTTCTGGTATTCGTGGAGCACTCTTCTTGCCGACCGACAGGCGCGGGTCTGCGTCTCCGAGCTGACGGGTATTGCGGCGTCGGTATTGCACTTCTTGATGCGGAACTGGTGGATAAAACGAGAAAAGGAATCTCCTCTCACGAAGCTCGGCGGGCCAATGTCCGCCGCGGATTCGTGCATGGCCGTGCTGGTGTCCTTTGCGACGCCTCCTCTTCTGGCTCCACACGACGGAAAGTTCTCTACGATTGGAAGGATGCTGATGTCTATACTGGTGTCTACTGTCGTGATTCAAAGACTGTACCTCTCCACCGCCTCGTGTGCTCTCATGGCTAGTACGGTTTCCAGCAGAGAGCACTACGCGTCCGCAAATCGCGGCTACCAGACCCTGCTGGTGATATCCACGTTGCTGTGGCTGCTGCAAACGTATTCCGTGTCTTCCGCGCTTGCGAATCTGTTCATCCGCCCCGCTGCCTACTCCCTCTCTCGCGCCTCTGTTTACGACGCGCAGTCTACAGTTCCATTTACGCTGTTCCTGGGAATTGTTGCGATTTCAATTCCCTCGCTGAACAAGAACGTGGCTAAAATTCTCAAAGAGGCGCGCGAGACGGGATTTAGAAAAACTAAGCGTTCCTTCTAGTATCCAATGTGGGAAACCAACGAGGAGGGCGAATTAGAGTACACATAAAATGTCCGTTGTTGTTTAGGGTAAGTTGGCTCATATCAAATTGGCGTGTCTCGAAAAAGCGAGCGTCGATGTCGATTCGTCCGCGCAGGGAAGCAAAGAAACGAGCGAATGAGGGAGATCAATGCGACACCGCGTCGTGTCGGGCCCTTCCGTCGCTGGCGCAGCTCGCGCTGGTGGCTTTTGGCTGCCGATACACAGACGATGAGCGCAACGAAGCGACGGAAGGAGTGACGTCCGTAGTCGAGCTCTTCGAACCGTCCAGTGAGCGCGACGCGCTGCAGGGCTTGCTTTCCAACTGGTTCAATGCATCTTTGGACCTCGAAGGAGGACTGCGTACGTCTGAATTTTCCGAATATGTGCATAACCGACTCGTTCTCCACGCGCAGCTGGAAGGCTGGAGCGAAAGAAGCAAATTTCAAGATGTCGCCTCCTTCTTAGACGTCGACTTTGAACTCGCAAAGGCATGGCTTCCCAAGCACAGACGCGAGATGTGGCCGGAGATTGATTTCGAGAGTGCGAGGTCGGCAACGCTTCTAGGCAAGCGGAGCCTGGTGGTGTCTAAATTCTGGCAATGCATGGTCATGCTGAACGACGAGGGAATGAAGTTGCAGCTCAAAGACCTGCTCGACTACGACTCTGAACTGCGTGTCTTGAAAGACGTCGATTGGCTGTACCAGTCTGTAGACTCTCTAGTGATGGACCGTTTGACTGAAGAATACTACGTGCCCTACGACAGCTATGCCACACACGCGGAAGAGTATGCGACGCGAGAGCTGCCATTCGAGCTGGAGGTTTACGATGAGGGTGGCGTTGCGCCCGACTTCGACGTACTTTACAAACTCAATAATCCAGTCGACGTGGAATTCGAAGAAGAGTGCACCATACGCGTTGATAAGGAAACGCCGCGTAGTCGTTCGGGTTTTGAGAACCACCTCGTCATGGAGTACGCTCGATCCGCGGCGCGCACAGGCCTGCTCTTTATGATGCCTTTAGTTAGAATCAACTTGCAAAAGAATACCCTTCGGCTGGAATGGGGCATGCCCGCTATGTCGGATGGGAGTCCGAGACGGCTTATTTACGTGCTCACCGTCGGTGGGCATCTCCTCATTTCCGATCCTCGGCACATCCATCACTCGGCGCTGTCCTGCGGAGCGCCAGTTCTGTGCGCCGGTCGATTGATATGGGACGGAGCTCGCGTCCTCTATGCAGACAACCGTAGCGGCCACTACCTTCCAACCGTACAAGCCTTCAAAAACGCGATCCGTATCATGCGACACTTTAATTACTTAGATGAACGCACGATCGTGCCAACGATTGTTGACGATGGAAACATGGCATCATGGCCGCATAAGGCATTCCCCGATCACGCCGTGCGCATGCAGAAGCGTTTGCTCGCTTGGTGATGTAAGTGTCTCCCGAAAACAGTGGGGATGCGCCACCGGTGAGTTTTATTCGGATTGAGATTCTGCCAACTTAGACACCGCGATGCAGTGCAGGCAGGACAGGAGTCCGTCGCCCCTTCCGTCTGCGCTCGTTGCCAGCGTCTCTCTGCACTCGAAACAGACTGGGCGGTGGCATTTTGCGCACTTCCCCAGTTGTCCCGCAAAGGCGATTCCTTCCGTGCACGTGACCACCGTGTCGCAGACTGCGCATTTTCCGTTTGTCTTGTTGGAGAAGGCAAAGAGCATGATGTCGTGACCGCCAGACTCGATGTTTGGCTGTCCCATCAGAAGCCTTTGTACCATTTTACGCGCGTGCTGTACTGCGTAAACGTTGAGCGAGGAGGCGACGTACGATTCCAGCGAAGCGAAGGACGAATCCTTCGACTTGTGAGCCTGGGCGGGCGTCTCCCATTCGGTATCGTCTTCCGGGTCTTGAGATTGAGATGCCCACTCCTCTTCGCACTGTCTCGACCACTGCATCGCGGGCTCGTCTTCTTTGCAGCAGTTGATAGCCCCAAACATACCCGATCTCAAGTAGATCTCGACGTGCAGCAGTATTTTGAATAGTGTGGTCTGCCTCGCCGATCTGGACGCTCCTCGCACTGGTTTTTTTAAATCTTTCATTGCTCCTATCGAGCAGCTGCGGAGGGTCTCGTCCCTCGTTCTGCGTACGGGGTCGCATGCATGGCGAGCTGGTCCGAAGGGGGTGTCTATGGCGGTGACGTCTGTTTCCTCTTCTTCGTCTCTCGGAATCGGCCAGTTCTTCGGTCCCATGCAGTCCTGGCATACCATCACGCCCTGTCGCATGAGAAAGATGAGGCTTCCTTGCAGACACCTTCGCATCGTTTCTTCGCACTCGGATTGGGAGGGCGCCTTTCTCCGCTCCTTTTTGATCCTTCTGCACTCCTTTTCCACCGTGTTTGAAATGCGCATTCCGGCGCCGTGCATGGCCAGGTTTGTTACCATGTCGATTGCGTAGAGATTGGTGCCGCTGTTCTCCAAGAGGGGAGACAAGAAGGACTGGAATAACGTTGCGCATTCGGAAGTTGCAAACTGATCTACCGGTGTCGGCTCGGGAAGGTTGAAGGATTCTGGATTGCACGCAAGACGCACGGAAACCGCAATCGATAGCAGAACTGAAGTCGGAAGAGTCAGAGAATCCATTCTGGCTCCCTCGAAGAGCGGATCCGCGATGAGGTCTATCATCGTTGCAAGCGAGCCTTGTTCTGTCACCGAAGCCGCCGCGTATATGTAGTCCGACGCAGTCTCGGGGTTCATTTCGTGCGTGTACTCCACTCGTCTTCCGTTTACGTTTGCGGAGCTCGACATGATCGTCTTTACGCACGCCGACTTGAGATTGCAGTAGATGGCCTCGTGCTGGTGTTCGGTGCACGGAACGTAGGGTTCTCTTGCATCCATGATGCGGCTGGATATGCTTGCGCACACCAGCATGTCCGACATGCCCGCCATCACTCTCTGCGTTCCGTTATTGCACATGACGTTCATTGTCGATCCCATGGCCGACATGAAGTTGTTCTTTCCCATCGACTTTCCAGTGAGCGCGGCAATCCGCGAGTGCTTCTCAAAGAAGTGGCACTGAAGGTAGTTGCACCCTGTTTGTCCGTGCGTGTCTGTCGCGAGGACGTCTCCGAAGCTTATTTCTGCGGCTTTGGGAGCGTGGTCCTTTACCAACCACATGTGTATGAATGTCGTCTTCGCCACCGCGTCCCTCAAATTCATTACCGATACCGCCATCTTTCGCACCTCGCCTCGCGCGAGAGGCTGTCCGATCTTTCCCCTCGGCGAGGAACGAATTCTGTATTCTTCGTTTCCGAACACGAACCCCTTTCCCCAGAACGCTTGCGGGCACAGTGTTAGAGTACGAGTTCCCGTATGGACGCTCCCCGCAAAATCCTGTTTGAACGCACATCCCAGCACGGCGTCGTGCAAGTCGGAAACCTTTTTTATCCTTTTGAGAACCTCTACGGGCAGATCATCTATTGTATCGAACCACTTTTGCATTGTGATGCGGAGACCTGTCTGTGGTACTGGTGTCTGCTCAGATAGGTCTGTCCTACTTCTCTAAAATGTGGGATTTTGGTACCATTACCATAGCCGGAAGAAGCCGGCCCCCGCCTCCTTCCGCTGAATTCGTTCTCGGGCATCCGCCGCCCCTGCCTGCAATCTCAATGTCCGAAAGGTTGCCGCCTCCTGCCTTTGCAAACGTTTTCTTCGTTTTGTTCGAAAGGTAGCCTCCGCCCCTGTCCCATCCGCACGCCCAGCAGAGGAAGAGGGCAAGAAAAGGCAAAAGAACGATGAGTACTATTGTCTCTGTCGCCAACATGGACCCTCGTTTAGGGACTTCTGATAGTGCCTTATCTCATGCGAAATTGCGAAACGTTGCCGGTCATGCGAATGCCGGGTCGCGTTTCATCGTCTTTCCTCCTTGACGTTTTCCGGCTCGTTTCTCGTGTTTTGAGCTCGGGCTGAGGTCAGAGTTTCTTCGTGTTTTCCAAAGCTTCTGCACCCATTCTTCCAGGCGGTCCACAGTATATCGCACCTCGCGGAGAGCTCGCTGTGCTTGGAGCACACCTCCCTCTTTGCGTCTTCAAATGCCCTCCTTGCAAACGCTTCCAGCGTCTCTCCGCTCCTTTTCTCGTCGTCGAATAATTTCTGGATGTTCGATGCGTCGAAAACGTCGTAGAAAGACTCCTCCAGGTTTCTTGGCCCCATCCGTTTGAAGAGCGACTTGCAAGCATTCACCTCAACATGGGGGTCTGCCTCTTTCCCGTTGCGCTCATCCCGGCGCATGGCCAGACAAACTCGCACGCTCCATGGTGCCTGTGGCGCCGGAGTGGGACAGATTACTACCACCGACTTCATATGCCCTGTTGCTGGCGGTGTGGCGGACCACGTTACAACGGCAATGTCTCCGGGCTCCAATCCCAAAGATGGAAGCAGAATGTTTCTGTAGTCCGAGTCCATCCTGCGTCTTGCAGAATCTACAAACCGCTTCATCTCGTCAGCGCCTCCAAATCGGGAGGTGATTGTTGTCATTTTTTTGATTTCCTTCACCCTGTCCTGTGGGTCGGACTCCAGGTCTATCCCGGCATCCTGCGCAGCTCGCTTGTAGCTTCGAAACCCGTCTCTCTCCTTTCGAATTCTCGCCAGGTCTTCTTTCATAGTTGTCACTAGAGCATCAGCGGCCTCTATTGTACTACGAATGACGCGATTCTCTGCGTACTCCGGTTGCTTTCGGACCGCAACCAAGAGCTCTTCAAACCCTTTTGATGTGTCGTTTCTGGTTTCGCTTGTTTCATTTACGCTGCTGGGTTTTGGTTGTTCTCGAGTCCTGCACACGACGTTTCGCGTCGATTGCATGCGTCTTTGCTGTCCCTCTGCTTGGTCGTGCCTCTATCGCACAGAGAGCATAATCCGTTTTACGCTGTTGGACGCTGCTATGCGAGACTCGAGAGCGCGGGGAGGACATTCGATCAATGAAAAATAATTCCATCAACAGTCTCCACATAGTGAGAGACCGGGAAATACACGGCAACAATCGCCTGAATCGGTTTGGACCGGCAACTGCAGATATGCTGCAGGAGCCTGCATCTATGCCGGAGCCTTCGCAAGCTTCAGCACAACCACCAGCCGTTGGGAAACGCGAGTTTGCAAAGGCGGAGTGTAATAGGAGCAGAGGTTTCCGACGATTCTTGGGCCCTCCGGGTCCTTCGGATGCTCCTGATGCGGCAACCTCACTCTCGTTTGTGCTATGCACGGCGTCGAATTCGACGTCGAGATCTGAATCGGGGGGTGTGGACAAGGATGACACCCTTCAAAATAAGTCTCCCGGGGAGAACGGACACTGACCACGCGGCCGTCTCCCGTGTCATGCAAGGGTTCTCATGCAAGGGTGTCGCAATGCACCCTCTCCTCGTTCATGCTCAATCCCCTGTGGAGCGAGGAAACTGACCACGCGGCCGTCTCCCATGCCATGCCAGAGTTCTCATGCAAGGGGTGTCGCAATGCGCACTCTCCTCTTTCATGCTCAATCCCCTGTGGAGGGCGGAAACTGACCACGCGGGCGTCTCCCATGCCATGCAAGGGTGCATTGCGAGCGAGGAAGGTCGCAATACACCCTCTACTTGAGATTCACTCCGGCGAAGGCGCATCACCGGAGGAAAGGAACGAAGACAGATTGACATCCTTCAGCGCGTCGTCCAACTCCATGTAAACGCAGAATTTCAAAGCCTCGTCCCAGTCCATATCGGTGGCGTCGGCGCAGAAGTTTAAAGCCTCGTCCCAGTCCATATCGGTGGCGTCGCGAGCGCTGTCTTCGGTGCGTGAGTTAGAGTCTGCGGCGACCTTAGGGCGCTTGGAGCAGCGCTCCAGCATGTTCGCGCTGGCACCAGCATCGGATGCGCAGCGCTTCTTCTACGTGCAAACGCACGCCGACGAACAAGCGCACAGCTCGAGAAGCATGCGAGAGTGCGGGGGTGCGACGACGTGCCCTCGGGCGACGACGAGCCGAGAGCGCGGTGGGGAGGCAAACGAAAAAAAAACCACAGAGACCGAAGAGGGCAAAGAAGATGCGACGCGGAGTGGTACGGCGCTGTGGGAAGCGCTTGTGGCGGTTTGCCTTGATGGTGCACAAGCGACGCTTGTCGTTGGTGCGCTCGAAGGAGTGGAACGGCGAGCCTTCGCGCCCGTGGTTGTTGGGCAGGGAGCAGAGCGGGAACCCGCCCTTGCATGGGGCGTTGCACAGCCCGTTGGCGGGAATCTTGCCTTTGTAGATGCAATCGTAGAGCTGCTGGTATTCCGGGCTGGTGTGATAACCTGGGTCGCAACGGCAGTCGAATGCGCACGGGGTGGGTGCCAGGACCGGCGGTAGACCACAAGATGCAAAGGCACAAGAAACAGACCCCAGTTGAGAGCCAGCCTGTAGCTGCACAAACAGCACCAGCATCGCGCGCATCGCGATCGCCAGCACCAGCATCGGCAGCATCGCGCGCATCACGAGCATCGCGATCGCCAGCAGTAGCAACGGCTGCAGCATCGTCAGTTCCCGGATCCAGAGGGGGAACATGCACAGTCAGATCTCATTCTGGCTGCACAAACAGCAACAGCAGCATCGTCACCAGCAGCAGCATCATCACCAGCAGCAGCATCATCGCGAGCATCGCAAGCAGCAGCAGCGTCTGCAGCATCCCCGTCGCCACCTGCAGTTGCGTCCGTCATGCCCACCGAGATATATATATATTGTCGGTTCGCTACACGCTGGGGATCTCACTCACGTGTCAGGCGAGATGACACTCGGGATGACGCGATGAAAAAGGGAAATGAAAGCGGGCATCACACAACGGCGATCAAAACATAGTCGCATCTGATCCCTGTGAGATTTTCCATAATACGGGAGGGTGGGTCCATCCTCGGTACAGCATCCCCGTCTTCCCCACTCCATATTTCCAGTCGCCAGCGCGCGCCTGCTC
>MDSV01195755.1_pt1 | contig 17347 bp, 17 predicted proteins | sample 810851 | NCBI WGS metagenome assembly MDSV01 (sample SAMN05326640, study PRJNA326480) | marine metagenome | isolation source: seawater | place: Atlantic Ocean: North East | collected 2012 | reverse complement strand
TTCCATGTCTTAAGACAAAGTACCATCGGCGCAGAAAGGCTTGACTTCCGAGTTCGGAATGGGATCGGGTATTACCCTTTCGCAATAATCACCAGGCGACACTTAATACTCAAAAAAGATATAATTGTAAAGAATAATATTTGGAAAAATATTTATAATATCAAGATTTTACTCATTAATTTAGTTAATTAATTTTCTTTCCTGTTTTTATCTAAAAATTTTTGAACATAATCCCTAAGTTTAATTTTTCCTTTTCGTCTGTAGACCTTAGTATTAAAATTCATTTTTGTTAGAACTGATGCAAATCTTTCACCTTCTCTTTCAGGAAGATAAATAATTTTTGATTTAAACATTTTGGCTACATCTAAAATGGAATGATTTTTTGAACTATAAATACTATAATGACGACATTTATTTTTCCTCCAAGCTTCTACACAGATCTTTACTGTATCGTCTATATGAGTAAATCTTCTAGTTTGATTTCCAGGTCTTACTACAGGCAATGGTCTATTATTAATATATTCATTTTCAAATATACCTATTACTGTAGACATAAATCCTTTTGTAATTTGATGAGGTCCATAAACATTATAAAAATAAATAATTTCATATTTGAAATTAAACCATTTTTTTAAGTTTTCTAATAACTCTAAGTTTTTTTCTTTTGAAAATGCATAAGGAGATAAACTACTATTTTTTTTATTTCTTGAGGAACCTAAACTTGCTGAAGTTGCAGAATATATTAATTTGATATTATGTTTTAAACAGAATTTGAATAATTCTAAAGTTCCTATTGTATTTGAATAAAAGCATTGATTAAACTTTTGAAAACTTTGATATATTCTCGAAAATTCTCCAAAATGGAAAATGGTGTGTATTTTTGAAATATTTTTTTTTAATAGATTATTTATATTATTTGTTTTTCCATATTTATAAATAACTCTATTACTTTTAATATGATTAGATTTACTACCTGACGAATAATCATCAATTGATATTATTTTAAATTTTGTATTTTTAACAAAATATTTTATTAAATTTGTTCCTACAAATCCTGCTCCACCAGTAATTACTATAATATTTTTTTTCATCAATATTTAAATATTTTGTCTTTATCACTCTCTGATGGATAATTAATCAGAACAGCTTTTAGTTTTCCTTTAAAGATAAATAAACTTGAACAACCTGCTGCAACATCTTTATAATTATGAAACAAATCTTTGATGTTTTCATTATTTGAGCAACCTCCAATCAATATAGACGGTATTTTAATATATTTTAATAACTTATCTAATATTTTAAAATCGAAACCTTTCATCACACCGTCATTATCTATAGAACTTAAAATAATTTCACCAGCACCATTCATCTGAATTTTATTAATATAATCAATTAAATCAATTTTCACTGGCTCCAATACGTTATTAGTAATTATATAGTCTTCTCCAACTTTTTTTAAATTTATTGAAATTGATAAACTTTGAGAGCCAATTTCCCTAGATATTTGTTCTATTAAATTAAAATTATCTAAAACTGAATTGTTTAAACAAATCTTCTCAACTCCATATTTAATTATTTCTTTAGCAATTTTTAAGTTCTTGACTCCTCCTCCATATGTTAAAGGCATCCTACATACGCTAGCTATTTTTTTTATAAGTTCAAAGTTAGGTTCTTTTTTCACTCTTGTTGCATCAATATCTAAAACCACAATCTCATCAACTTTTTTTTCATTAAAAATTCTTATATTATTAAATATATCCCCTATGTATTTACGTTTATCAAATTGAAAAGTTTTTACACAGTCAAAATTCTTATCAATTTGTAAAAAGGGTATTATTCTTCTTCTCAACATTACAATTTATAAAAATTAATTAACAGCTTTTCTCCATTAAAATGACTTTTTTCAGGATGGAATTGAATGCCATATACGTTTTTATTTTTAAAAGCACTAATAAAGTTTTCACCATATTTAGTATTTGAAATCATATAATTTTGGTTATTATTTTTTAAATAATAAGAATGTAAAAAGTAAAAATAACTATTATCTTTGATACCTAAAAATAACTCATCATTGTTTAAAATTTCTATATTATTCCATCCTATATGTGGACATGTGTTTATTTTAAATTTTACAAAGTTATCTTTAATAAAACTAAATCCAGTCAAATCACCTTCTGTACTGTTTGTTGCAAAAATTTGCATTCCAACACAAATACCAATAATTTTATTATTATTATTTGAGACAAAATTTGTAATTTCATCAAATAAATTGTTTCTTTTTAATAGTTGGATTGCTTTATCAAATGATCCTATTCCAGGGAGAATTATTTTATTTATATTTTTACTGAAATCTCTGTGAGATTTAATGATTTCTAACTTTACCCCATTTTCATTATAAATATTATAAAAAGCATTAATATTTCCAAGACCATAATCTATGATTCCAATCATCTTATAAGACGAGACTCAATTTTAAGAAACCTCATAAGTTTTACAAAAAATTGTATTACATAATAAGATGACTTGTAATCTTTAAAAGATTTATTTTTATCATTTAAAAGTGTTCTTAGATTTTCCTCACTTATATCTAGTTTTTTACTAATAAATCTGAATTCATTATTTATTTCATCCTCACTTAATGGATAACTTTTTAATTTTTCAATAGCTTCTTCTCTGGTCATTTGATTTGTAAGTATAAGGCTAGAAAAGTGTGCTTTTCTTTTATCATATCCAAATTTTTTTAATAACCAATAACCCTCATAAAATTTAGTAAATCTAGACTCATAATGCTTGTGCTCATATTTCATCCAACCATACAAGCTTTTTAATAACTCCATAATTTTGTTTTTATTGTATTCAACATAATTTAAAGGTTGAAAAACATTTATGTTTTTAAAAAATCTATAGTAAATTTTATATGTAAAAATATCACATAATGGAAAATTTACTAATTTAGTTTTGCCAAATTTATTATGAATATCTTTTATATGTCTCACATCCGATGCATGATAAGCCCATTCTAATGGTTCACGAATACACTCAGTTGAAAAATTTCCCCCTGTAAGAATATAATTAATATTATTTTTTAATGCATATTTGTAAAGTGATCCAAAAATAGCATGATCTTGGGGGATGTCCAAATTTGGATGTTGTGCTTTAAAAAATGAAAGTTGAAGATCTCTCATCTCATTCCATGGAATAACTTCTGTCTCTAAATCTAATTCTAACCCGTCAACAATTTTTTCTATATTATTGACTGACTCTATTGAGTTCCAACCAGTGTCGACATGGAGGACGATTGGGTTTAAATCTAGCTCTTTTTTTACAAAATGTGCTAAATAACTACTATCTACTCCACCACTTATTCCAATTAAACAATCATACTTACCATTTCTATTTTTTTTAATTTTTTCAATTGTTTGAAGTAATTTTTTTTTTGAATTTTTGAAATCTAAAAAGTTTTTTTTTATGTTTTGATCGAAATTTTGACAATAATCACATTCATTCTTTTTATTGAATTTTATATCTCTATCTGTAGTGTCCATTACACAACGAGAGCAAACAGTTGTATTGTTTATATTCATTTTTAGTTAAATTATTCAATTAATTAAAATGATTATATTATCTTTTATAAATGTACATATAAAAGGAAATATAAATTAGTTGAAATTTATTAATTATTAATTTGATAAAAAACTATTAAATTGTATAACATTTTTAAATGAGTGCAAATAAATCTAAAAGCAACGAGAGTATAAATTTATTAGATTTCTTCAAAATTTTTAAGAAAAATCTTAAACTCTTTTATTTTTTCATGGCATTATCTGTAATATTTAGTATTGCAGCTGTATCAATAAATTTAAGCACTTATACAAATAGAATTAATGTTGACAGTAAAATTTCAATAAAAAGCCCTTTTGAAAATTTTAGATTTATTGATTTAGTAACTTTAGAGAAAGTACAAGTGCTTAAAGATAGCGTAAGTTTAATTTCTATCAAAGATAGAATTGCAATTTATTATAGCGTTACAAGTGAGTATAGGCAGGTAGTTTTAAATGATTTAAAAAATTTAGTAACTCAAAATTTTTTGAATTCTTCTGGACAATATTACAAACTAGAATATTCAACTGATCAGTATGAAAATATTATGATTAAAATGATAGATGTAAATGATACAGAAACAGCTATTAAGGAAGCTGAAGAATTCACAGATAAAATTAATTCATTTATTAGAGAATTGCTTTTATCTAATTTAAGATATGAAGTTAGTAGTTTTACAAAGCTTGCAGAGGAAAATGTAGCACATTTTAATGATCAACAAAAAGTGAATTTTTCACAAAGAAAACTAAATATTGATTTAATCAACGAGTCACTAAACAGTGAAGACATCAATAATTTACAAATTTTTAGAATAGATGTGAACGTAAGCGAAAAAGAATTTCAAAATAGAAGTTTAATAACTTTAATTTTCCTATTTTTTATCACAATTTTTTTATTGATTGTTGTAATAAGAAAATAAATAATTTTTTATTAAAATAAAATAAGTTAAAAAATTTGCTAAAATCAATATAAGTAAATTAATTCCAAAAATTTCATAAAGAAGTAACGGATAAAAAGTTAAAACTAACAAAGTAAGTTGAACTATATAATTTTTTTTATACTTTTTTAATAAAATATGATGAATATGATTTTTATCAGCAACAAAAGGGTTCTCATTTCTTATTATTCTATAGAAAAATAGTCTGACTAAATCAATAATAGGATAAAATAACAAAATTACAATTTCGTCACCTAATATTTGTCCAGAATTATAAATTTTGATAATTAAATAACTTAAAAAAAAACCTAAAAAATATGCTCCTGAATTTCCAATAAATGTTTTATTTAAACTATTTAGAATTAAGAATAAGAAAATAGGCAAAACTAAAAATGCTATATATAGCGATCCAGACTTATAAGATAAGTATAAGATAGAGACTAAAAGATAATTTCCAATTTGCATATTTGCACCATCATACATATTAATTGCATTTAGCAGCAGAAAAATTGAAATTACTGTAAATAATAAAGATATTTTTTGAAGAAGTATATATTTTGATGTAAATGAAAAATATAATATTTGAACCTCAAGTTTTGGATCTAACAATATATTGAAAAGAATTAGGAAAAGAAACAATGCAGCTTTTTTATTTGCAGATAGATTTTTTTTGTCGTCAACTAAACCAATTATAAAGAAAAAAAATGACGAAATAAAGAAAGCAACAATTTGAGTATTAAAATAAAATAAATTGTTAATTTTACTAATATCAAAAATTGCAAATGATAATAGATACAAGTAAAATGATGACGATACAAATATACCACCCACTAAAGACACATTAGTATCATGTATTTTTCTATTATCAGGTTTGTCATATATATTTAGATATTTAGAAATATTTTTAAAAAAAATAAAGAATAGAAATAAATAGGATAAATTAAATAATAATAAGAATTTCATTTAATTATAGAATTTTTCCTTAAGTAATAATAAAAACCTAAAGGTATTGAATATGTAATTGCTATCCAGTTGTTGAAAAAATTACCTGATGGAAATAATGGCATAAAATTAATTAAGTTTAATATTAAAGTTGTGAAAAATAAGAATTCATAATGAGTAAAATTTTTTTTAAAAAATATTTTATAAAAATCAATTAAAAAAATTGAATATATTAATATATATAAAATAAAGCCAATTAATCCAGTTTCTGACAACATTTGCATCGAATAATTATGTGGGTGAGTTGTACAGCTAAATTCTGAAATTTTATACTCTTCTTTACCACAATATTTTCTAAACATTTTTGGGCCTACACCTGATATGGGATGATCTTTAAATATTCTATATGACGAAATATAGTGTTCATTATGAGTTTGAGTGTAAATAACAGTGAAATTTTTAGAATTTGATATTAATTGATTATAAATTCTATTCTTAATATTTGGAGCAAAAATAAATACAAATGAGATTATTAAAATTGGTATTAATAATAATATAGATTTATACTTTAATTTATTTCTTAAAAAAATTAAAAGAGCTAAATACTGAATTATAAAAATTATTGTTGCTGTTTTTTCAACAGATATAATAACTGTTATAAATGTACAAATGCTAATTAAAAAAAAGTATAAGTTAAAATTTTTTTGATTAAAAAAATATGTTAAACCAATTAATAATGGATAAAATTTTACTAGAAAGCTGCCTAAAATCAGCTCATCTCCAAAAAAACTGCTTATTCTTACCTCATGAGGAGTTTTCATTCCAATGAGATTAAAATCAAATATTTTTTGAAAAGATGAGTCTAAAAATAAAATTAAAAATGATAATACTAAAACATAATAAAATTTTTTTAGAAATTCTGGATAATTTTTAATTACGAGAGATATTAATAAGAAAAATACAATAAATCTTATATAAAAAAGCGAGCTTTTAATTGAATAAGTTATATCTGAAGAAAATATTGAACTTAATATAGAATTTAGCCAAAAAATTAAGAACAAGATTAGAATAATATCTTTATAAAATATTATGTTATTTTTTTTATAAACTAAAAAAAAAACAAATAAAGAATAAAAAACTATAAGATCCGGAATTAAGGGTCCACTAATTAATGCAACAGGTAAAGCCGAAATTAGTAATATATTTATATTTAATAATTTATTTTCAATCATTAAATTTTATAATAATCTAAATAACTAATTATTGCTTTCACAATATTGTCGGAAACATTTAAATTATCATAGTTTGAATGATTATTTACTTTAGGATTAAATGATTTAATAAATTTTACGCAGGTTAATAATTTTTGTTTACTCGAGCCTCCAATAATAATTGCACCATTTTCTAATGCTTCTGGTCTTTCGGTACAGTGTCTTAGATGTATAGAATTAACACCCAATATGCTTGACTCTTCAGATAATGTACCGCTATCTGATAAAGTTAAGAAAGAGTTTTTTTGTAAAGTTATATAATCAAAAAATCCAAAAGGTTTCATAAATATTAAATTATTATCTGTTAATTTCAAATTTTTTAATCTTTTTGCAGTTCTAAAATGAGTAGAAATTAGTGATTGTTTTTTGTACTTTTGACTAAGATAAATTATACTTTTGAAAAATTGATTTAGTTTTTTACTATCATCAACATTCTCCTCTCTATGAAGAGAAATAAGAAAATAGTTATTTTTTTTAAGTTTTAATTTTTCTAAAATTTTAGAATGTTCAATTCCTTTATTATAATAATTTATCACTTCTTTCATTGGACTTCCTAAACTAACTATTTTTTCTGGGTGAATACCCTCTCTAATTAGGTTTTGCTTCGAAATACTTGTATATGTAAAATTTACATCTGAAATATGATCAATTATTTTTCTATTAATTTCCTCAGGTACTAAATTATCAAAACAGCGATTTCCAGCTTCAAAATGAAAGACTGGAATTTTATTTTTTTTTGCAGTTAAAGCTGCGAATGAGCTATTCGTATCGCCAAGAATAAAAACTGCATCGGGTTTATTATTTAAAATAAAATTTTCAAAATTAGTTATAACTTTTGATATAGTTTTTGAAGATGTGGTGTCTGCACAATTCAAAAAAATATCAGGTTTTCTTATTTTTAATTCTTTAAAAAAAATTTCATTAAGTTCATAATCAAAATTTTGACCAGTATGAATTAATTTGTGGTTAAATATTTTATCAAACTTATCAATTATTCTTGATAATTTAATTATTTCTGGCCTCGTACCTAATACTGTAAAAATTTTATACATTTATTATTTCTCTTTTTCGAGAATAAGAACATAAATATTATATATTATTGCCAAAAAGACAGAAGCAAAAAAAATTATAAATCTAAGATAAAGTTTAATTAATATACCTAGTTCAAAATTATAATTCATTTTATCTGTAATAATGCCTAATCCAATTTCAGATATAATTAAATTTTGAGGAATAAAATTGATAATATCAATTAAAATGTTTCCAATGAAGATGATATAGGATTCTTCAAAAGTAATTTTCTGATTAATTGTGGTAACTAATTGAGTAAGAATTAAAAACTCTATAATATGTATTAATAAAACAAGTAGTATAAATTTTTTTAAAAATTTTTTATTATATAAACTGCTTAAAATTAAATTAATTAGTTTATTAATTCTAGAGATAAAATAATTATTTATAAGAGGAGTATTATTAATAAATTTTTTAAATAAAATACTAAAAAATATCGGTACTGCTAAAATTATTAGACTTGAAGTTATGAAGAAAAATGAAATATGGATATTAAATAAATATTTTGTTTTTAAGAAAAATATAGACTCGATAGATACTAAAGATAAGGTTATAAATAAAAAAAACCAATTTATGAGGAAATAAACACCTACAAATTTATCATAATTCAAATCAAATTTTTTTAACTGTACAGCTCTATAAAATATTCCAAAAAAAGGTATTGAGCTAACATATTGACTATTAAAATATATCAGTAGCCATTTTTTTTTTTTTATGTTTAAAAAACATATTTCTTTTAATGTTACATATATAAGTTGAGCATATAAAAATATAAAAATAATAGTAAAAATTAATATTATTGAGATATAATTGTAATTAATATTTTTTATAATTTTGGCAATTTCTTTGTTATCATTAAAATAATTATAAATAAAATAAAGGCATGAGAATATAATTATTGTCTTAAAAATTTTTGAATTATAAATATTTTTTACATTTATATTTTTTAAAAAATTTTTCATATTTTTGAGAGAAACAATAAAGTTTTTAAAGAAGTTTTAGACCAAGTAAATTTTTTAGCTATACCTAAACCTTTCTTTATTTTTAGCTTCAAAAGTTTTTTATCTTCAAAAATTTTATTTATTTTATTTTTAATATTTATTGCATTATCAGTGCAATAAAAACCAGAATATCCTAAAATTTCTTTTGATATTTCATTATTAATGGCTAAAACTGGAAGTCCACATTTTATAGATTCTAACATTGTCATTCCAAAAGTTTCTGAACCAGAAGCATATAACTTTAAATTATGGATATTATATATTTTTGGAAGTTTTTTATAATTTATTTTCCCATAAAATTTTACTTTTTTTTGAAGATTTAATTCTTTAATTTTGTTTAAAAGTATATTTTTAAATTTTTTTTCATGATTGCCAACTAAGCTTAATATGACTTTTTTCTCTCTAGATAATAAACTTAATGCCTCAAGTAAAATTAGATGATTTTTATAAAAATCAATTTTTGAAATGTAAAGCAATTTAAGTGTATTGCTTTCTATACTTTTACCAAATTTGAAGTTATTAGATACTCCGTGAGGGATAATGATATTTTTCTTTTTACTTATATTTACATACTTTTTTAGTACTTTTTTTGAAAATTTAGAAAGAAAAATCAAACCATCAGAATTATTAAAACTATGGATATAGAGTTTCTTTTGTGTGTAAAGTTTTATTCTTTCTAAAATGCCATATTTTTTTATATCCTTACTCATAAAGGGTAAGATATTTTGAAAAATTGTGACAGTTTTAATTTTTTTATTAAAAAAAATTCCACCAGGAATAAGTGCAATTTCACATTTTTTTTTAATTAATTCACTAGGAAAAATAAAATACTGCCAATAAAATCTAATAAATAAATTTGTAGAAAAATTATCAATCCTTACCTTATTTAATATAGAAGAATTTTTAATTTTACTTAAAAGACTAAAATCCCCCCAAAGTATTATTTGTGATATTTTTTTTTGATTTTTTTTATTTATGTTATTAATCAGCTCAGATAAATGAACAATACCACCGTCGCTCTTTATATTTGAACCATCAATACCTAATATCATTTAATTTTTTATAACCGTTTATATAAAAAAATAGATAGGAAACCATAAAAATTTTAAGACTTAAAAACATATCAAGAGTTAATCCACTTATTATAAAAAAAATTAAAAGATAAATTGGTATATTTTTTGAGAAATATATTGCATATAATAAACCAAATATACCAGTAGAAAAAATAATTCTAATCAAGGTAGACTCGTAGTACTTTGACGTTCCACCATTTCCAAAGAAAATAGTCACTTCATTTGTTAGAAATTGTTTATATAAAGGTGCCCAATGTTCAATTCTGAGAGCAATTGACCAAAGTTTACCGTCTAAAAGTTCTTTATTAGGAATTTCAAAATTCAAAAAGAAATTTAAATACATATTAAAAACTTCAATATATGGAGACTCAGCTATAATAAACATAATTAAAAAATAAATATAAATAGAAAAAATAAAAAATAATGATATTGAGAAAATAGCTTTTTCTTTATTAAAAGTTTTAACAAATAAAAATATTAGGCTTGCCATAGAAAAGGACACCACAACAGTTCTAGATGATGTTATTAAAATTAAAAAAATACACAAAACTGAAAATAAAATTCTGGAAAAATTTGATTGATCTTTGTCTAAAAATAATGTGAAAAAAATAATAGCAGAAATATTTGATAATTCCCAAGGACCTCCGGTTAATCCTGTTGGTCTATCATCCATTTTTGCATCAACAGGTTCATATCCTAAAGATGAAAATTCTCCCGCTAAGTCAAATAACTGAAGTATAACTACTATGAAATTTAATATTATAAATACTTTCAAAACTTTAAAGATAATTAAAACATCTGGTTTGTATCTATTAAAAAATAGAATAATTGCAATATATTCTAAATATCTTATTAAAACTATCCAGCTCTGAGAGTAATTAATTTGACCCCAAAAAGAACATGCTAAAAAAATAAAAAAATAAATTATAAAATTATATCCAATATCTTTATTTTTTAACATTACATTTTTTGTAAATAAAAGATAAAGAATAAATAACAAAATTATTATTTCTTCAAGCCTGATACCTTGATATAAACCTCTAAAAGTAACAATATTAATTTTCGGAAAAATAACTAAAACAGCAATGAGTAAAAATTCAATTATTGAATTTTTTGAAATCCTATAAAATGACATTGTGTTTAAATTATTAAATTTTTTAAGACTTTAAATCTCTTTAATAATTTTACCACATCTAAATCAGATAATTGATTTGTATTCGAGGAATTGTATTCTTTAAACTGTGATATTTTGTTATGACCTTTTTCAAAATATTTATCATAATTTAACTCTCTATTGTCTTTTGGTATTATAAAAAAATTTTTTTTATTAATGGCTTTTGACATTTCAAGCTCTGATACCAATGTTTCATGCATTTTTTCTCCATGTCTTATTCCTACATTTTTGGTTTTTATATTTTTTTTATAAATAATTTTCAAAGCATTAATTAAACTATTAATTGTACAAGCAGGAGATTTTTGAACAAGAATGTCGCCTGCTTTAGCATTTTTAAGTGCATAAAATACTAGGTCAACTGATTGATCTACTGACATTAAAAATCTTGTCATTTCTAAATTTGTGACAGTTAATAATTTATTATTTTTGATTTGCTCAATAAAAAGTGGAATAACAGAACCTCTCGTGCCCATTACATTTCCATAACGTGTAGCACAAAAAATTGTTTTGCTACTTCTTGATTTTGCTACCATTATTTTTTCCATCATTGCTTTTGATAGACCCATAGCATTTATTGGATACACAGCCTTATCAGTGCTCAATAAAACACATTTTTTTACTTTAGTTTCTTCTGCTGCATTTGTTATATTTTTAGCCCCAATAATATTGGTATTTACTGCTTCCATAGGAAAAAATTCGCAAGATGGCACCTGTTTTAATGCTGCTGCATGGAAAATATAATCTGAACCATTAGCAGCCTCTAATACACTTGAGTAAGATCTAATATCACCTAAATAAAACTTTAGTCTATCATCGTTTAATTGTTTTCTTAGATCATATTGTTTTTTTTCATCTCTACTTAAAATTCTTATTTGTTTTATATTAGTTTTCAAAAGTTTTCTTAGAACCGCATTTCCAAATGAACCTGTTCCACCCGTAATTAGAAATGTTTTGTTTTTAAAATTCATAATTTAGTTTAATAATAATTTCTAACAAGTTTTCCTTTTTTGTCCAAAAATTTCTTTTTTAGCCATAATGCGCTATGAGGTTTTGATATTTTAGTCTGATGTTTTGGTCTTTTTTCTTTTGTGTAATAATACAAAATTAGGGACTTTCTTGAACTGTTTTTTGGAAAGTTTATTGGATTAGGTAATCCATGAAAGCTGAAATCGTGTGTATCAAAAGCAACCAGTCTGTTAAAAATTGGTGCTATTTTTTTTACAATTTTTTTTCCATTGTTTGAGTAGATACCAAATTCACCACCCCAATTTTTTTTCCATCCTTTGTTAAAATAAAATAATATATTTATTCTTCTATTTAATGAACTTGCATCATGATAATTACCATCTACATGAACATCAAGTAGACCACCTCTCTCAGTAACATTTAGACCGCCTCCAGTGAAGTATGGATCTGGCATCAATTTAGGTATTGAAAATCTTCTTGATAATGATTTAAGAATAGTCGAGGAATTCAAAATTCTTACTAAATCTATTAGACCATCTGGTACATCAAACTCAGACTCCCACTTAGATCTATGTTTAATTTCAATTGATCTAATATTTGATTTTTCCCAATTTTTTTTATTTATTCTCGGGAAATTTTTTAAACAAACATCTGCTAATTTTTTGTCTATAGCATTATCAATAAACAAGTGTTTATAGGGGTTTTTAAAAAAATTTTTTTTTAATTTTGTACTTAAAATTTTTTTTGCAAGTTTGTTTGAAGTTTTTTTAAGATAAATTTGTGAGAACATAAGAGTCTAATAACACAATTAAATATTATTACTATGATTTTTATACATTTCTAAAATTAAATTATTCCAGTTCGGTGATTTATATTTTAATATTTTTTTTAGTTTAGTTGAATTTAAAGATCTATCTATTTTAAATTTATTTGATTTTATTATTATAATTTTTTTTTTATAAATTTTTGATATTTTTTTCAATAATTCATATTTTGAAATTTTAGTTGATGATAAGTGATAAATACCTGTTAAATTTTTTTTCAATAATATTTTTAATAAAATTTTATAGATTTCAATAGTGGTTAAACCACTAAAGAAGGATTTTGTGTAACCTTTGCAACTCTTATTTTGAGATAAAAACCACTCCAGCAAACTCAAATTACTATTTAATTCATGACCTATAATTGAGGTTCTTAAAGTCAATGTACCTATATAACTAACTTCACCTAATATTTTTGAAAATCCGTACAAGTCTTTTGAGTTTGCTGGATATTTTTCATTATAATTTCCTAATTTTCCATCAAATACACAATCAGTACTAAAATGGATTAACCTAGATTTAATTGATTTAACAATTTTATACAATTCATGAGGAAATATAGAATTTAAATAAAATGTATTTTTTTCGTCATGTTTATTTAATATTTTTTGTTTTATTACACCAACACAATTTATAACAACATCTGGTTTAAATTTTTTTAAATTATAGGCAACTGTCACAATATTATTAACATCTGTATTTTTATCAATAAACTTTGAAAAAGGTTTAAGCTTTTTTGGAATTTTTCTTACAGATCCCTTTATTTTATGTTTCGGACTCTTAATAAATTCAGTGAACAATTTACTTCCTAGCATTCCTGAGGCACCTAAAATATAAATTTTCATTTTTTATAATTAAGTATCCTTATAAGTTGCATATTAACTAATCTATTATCAAAATTTCTTAAATAATATTTCTTAGAATTATTTTTTAAACTTTTTATTTTATTTTTTTTCAAATTAATCATTTTTAGTATATTTTTAGTCAACATTTTTTCATTTTCTGGATGAGAACAAAATCCTGCCTTAGATTGATTAATTATTTCTTTTATTTCACCACTTGCACTTGCAATAATTGGTCTAGACATAGAAAAATAAGTTTGAAGCTTTGCTGGTATTGTAAAATTTAAAAACTTATTATTTGCAAGGCTCAAATATAATGCATCTGCCTTTTTATATTCTACATAAATTTGAGATGATGGAATTTTCCCATAAAATTTTACATTTCTTAAATTATTTTTATTTTTGTAATATTTTAGTTTTTTAAGTTCTACACCATTACCAAAAATTTTTATTATTAATTTTTTATTATATCTTAATTCATTTGCAGATTTAAGAAGAGTAATCAATTTTTGAGCCTTACCAATATTACCAGCATAAAGAATAATGAATTTTTTATTCTTATTTTGTTTTATAATCTTTTTATTCAAATTTTCTGCAAAATTTGGAAGATAAAATATCTTTTTTTTTTTGATCTTTTTTTAAGAATTTTTTTAAAACTTTTTGATTGTGCAACTAAAATATCACTTAAGTTATATGTGTATGATGTAAGATAATATATTATTTTTAAAATAAATTTGTTTTTTATAATGTTTAGAGCTTGTAAATTTTCCGGCCACAAATCTTGTACCCAAATGACTAACTTTATTTTTTTAAGTATTTTAAATATGTAGCCTACTAGTGATTGAAAAATTGGTGAAGCAGCAAATACTAAAATGACATCAAAATTTTTTTTTCTAAGCTTAAATACTCCAAAAAATATTCCGAAAAAAATAAAAGATAAATAATTTAAAAAAATTTGCAAATAATTTGAATTTCCTCTAGGTATCGTGGGTACTCTATGAATTATAAATTTTCTTTTATAATTTTCTGACTTGAAATTATACCATTTGTAGCCTTTGTAAATTTTACCTTCTGGATAATTTGGATTAGATGTTAAAACTTCAACCTCGCAACCTGAATTGACTAGGTTGTTAACCACATCTGTTGATCTGAAGTTCTCCGGCCAAAAATTTTGACAAATGAATAATATTTTTTGTTTATGGTATCTTTCTTTCATGATAGTTTTGATAATATCCTTAATACATGAAAAAAAAAAATCTTGTTAGTATTATTATGAATTGTCATAACGGCGAGAGATATCTTAAAGATTCAATCTCTTCAGTTATTAAACAATCACATGAAAATTGGGAACTCGTTTTTTTTGATAATAATTCATCTGACAATTCTGCTAAAATCGCCAAATCTTTTAAAAATAAAAGAATTAAATATTTTAAATCTAAATTTGTTAATTTAGGAATTGCTAGAAAAAAAGCCCTAGAATTATGTAAAGGTGAATATTTAACCTTTTTAGATTGTGATGATTATTGGCATAAAGAAAAGCTCAAAACTCAATTAAATATAATGCAAAAAAATTTAGGTGTTGGTTTATGTTTTTCAAATTCACAATTTTTTAGCAAAAATTATAAAAGAAAACTTTATAATAACAGACCTAAAGATGGTTATATTTTTCAAGATCTACTTAAAAAATATTTTATAAGTTTTGACACAGTATTCATAGACATGAAAGTTCTTGCAAAGCTAAAACAGAAATTTGATGAGAGATTTACTATTACTCACGATTTAGATTTGATAATCAGATTTAGTATGATAACCAAATTTATATATATTGATAAAGTTTTATCTTTTTGGAGAATTCACGAAAAAGGTTTTAGTAAAAATAAACTTTCAATAATCAATTTTGAAAAAAAATTATTTCTAAATAAATTAAAAATAATATTAAAAAATAATAAAAATAAGAAATATTTAATTAACCTTTTTGAAATAAATTTAAATGAAACTTATATTGAAGAATATTTAATCAATAATAATAAAAAAATGTTTTATAAAAAAATATTTAAATATAATACTTTTAATTTAAAAAACTTTTTAATTTTTATTTTAATGATAATGCCTGGCGGTAATAAAATTTATATTAATTTTAAGAAGTCATAAAAAATGAATAAAATAATAAATTTTTGGAATGGAAGGTCTGCCATGAACTATGGGATAGATCTACTTGGGCTTAAAAAAAATAGTATAATATTACTTCCAGAGATAATTTGTGATGTTGCTGTTAAAGTTTTCTTAAATAAAAAATTAAGGGTAAAATTTTATAAATTAAATAGTAATTTTGAGCCTATTTGGAGTGAAATTGATAAACTTAAATCTAAAAATATATCAGCAATACTAATGGTACATTTTTTTGGATATCCACAAAAACATAAAAAATTTCTGAAGTTTGCTAAAAAAAAAAATATTTTTTTAATTGAAGATAATTGTCACTCATTACCAATAAAACTTGATAATATGAGATTAGGGAAAATTGGGCATATTGGAGTGGACTCACCTCGAAAAATTATAGACGGATTATATTCTGGAGGAAGATTATTTGTAAATTTTAATATGAAAATTTCTCACTCTAAAATAAAAAAATTTGAAACAAATAAGAAAGATTTCTTGAAATTAAAATTAAAACAGAATTTTAGAAATATTTATAAATATTATAAGTTCAAAGGTAAAAGACCAAAATATGAGTCTCCTTATCTTTACTCAGATAAAGATTCTGATTTTGATATTAAGTTAATTGACAAAAAATCATTGGAAAAAATTAGTAGAATTAATCTCGAAAATGAGCACATCAAGAGAAAAAATCTTTATTTTAAAATAGACAAGTTTGCAAAACTTAATGAGATGAAGCCAATTTTTAAAATGCAAAGAAAATTAATACCAATGTATTATGTGGCCAGAGCAAAAAACCATGAACATGCAAGAAATATATTTAATTGGGGTTGGAATAATAAAATTCAAATTGTATCATGGCCAAGTTTCTATAAGAAGCATAGGTTGACAGACAAATTTTTAAATAGATGGAAAAAATATATTTGTTTTCCATTAAACCAAGAATTTCCAAACATAAATGAAAAGAAAATTTGAAATAGTTTTTTTCGACAAATTGAATACTGAACTTGAAAAACTATGGATTGAATTAGAAAGAGAAACAAATATCGGTTTCTTCCAGACATGTATATGGCAAAAATATTGGAGTAATCAATGTTTAAATAACAAAACAATTTTTTTCGTTTGCATTTTCGAAGATAAGAAATTGATTGCTATTCTCCCTTTAAATATTAGAAAAATTTTTTATGTTAAAGTTTTAAATTGGAACGGATTTCCTTTCTCTGATTATAATTCTCCAATAATAAAAAATAGTATTAGTTTGAGTAATAATGATTATAGAACTATTTTTTTAGAAATTAAAAAAAATTTTAGCTTCGATGTTATTCATTTAATAAATAATATTGATCCACTTTTTTTAAATAATAGAAACTTTAAAAACAATAAGTCTTACAGATTAAAAATATTTGATGACCAGAGCTATCATTTGATTTTTAATAAACTTAGAAAAAAAATTTTTTATGAGGAAAATAGATTAAAAAAAAAACATAAATTA
>MDSV01176670.1_pt1 | contig 17347 bp, 5 predicted proteins | sample 810851 | NCBI WGS metagenome assembly MDSV01 (sample SAMN05326640, study PRJNA326480) | marine metagenome | isolation source: seawater | place: Atlantic Ocean: North East | collected 2012 | reverse complement strand
GCGGACGGCACCGAGGCCGTGGCACACCGAGCCGAGGTCTTTCGGCTCGACGGCGCGGAGACGGCCGCCCTCGGCGCGGAGCGAGACGAAGACGCGTTCGAGCCCGAGCCCGAGCCCGTCGAAGCGTTCCGGGACCCGGAACGTCCACTCGAGCCCGAGCCCGAACCCGCCACCGCGCGACGCGGTGATCGCGTCGCAGCGTTCACCCAGCAAGTCGCCGCCCCCCCTCGGCTCACAGAGGCACAGGGACGCCATAGTCTCGAGGACGCTGAGACTGTGAAGTCGCGTCTCGCGCGCGGTTCGCGCGTAGACGGCGCGCGCGCGTTTTCTAGTTTTAATACGTACGACGTACTTTCGCGACGACCGCGCTTTACGTATTCACACATCGCGGTCGTGCCGCGCGGTCGTGTTCGTTGACGCGCGCGCGCGCGTTTTAGGAATCTCCTCGCCATCTCACGATCGCGCGCTCGAGATGGGCTCGGTCGGCAGCGCCGCGTTGGCGCGCACGTGCTCGAGGAGCGTCCAGAGATTTCCGCCGCATCGCTCGAGCGCCTTCTTGGCGTCCCGGAACCCGTCGCCGTACACGGGGTCCCGCCTCTTCTCCATGCGCGCGCGGCGACGCGCGTTCTCCGCCTCGTCCGTGCCGTTGAGCGTCGCGCGCGTCGCCGCCGGGACGCTCAGCCCCCCGCCGAGCCACAGCCACGCGAAGAGCTCGCAGAGGCCCTCCTCGGTTTTCAGCGGCAGCGAGGGGAACGCCCGCGCGAACAGGTAGCAGTGGCCGTACTCGTGCGCCAGCGTCGCGCCGGTGGCCGTCCGCGACATCCCTCGCAGCAGGAGCACGTCCTTGATGCGCCTGTCTTCGCGCACGGAGACGTCGGGACGCGCGAGCGCGGTCTCCGCGACCGATCGCGTCGTCGCCGGCGAGCGACGAGGCGAGCGCCGTTCGATCGAACCCGCCGCGTCGTCGAAGGCGACGCGTACGCCGTCGCCGCTTCTTCGGTCGAGACGCCACCCGTCGACGATCTCGCTCCACCGCTCCTTCGGAGCGGTACCGCGCAGCTCCACCTTCGTGCGCGTCACGCCCCTCGGGCCGTCCGCGGAAGGGCCCCTGTGCCTTTTGTTCGCCGCGAGCGCCAGGCAGTCGGCGTCCACCAGCCGCACGACCGCGTCGCGCGCCGCCGCCGCCGGGGCTTCCTTCGCGCCCACGCGCTTGAGCGCCGCGGCGACGCGCGTGAGCAGCGCCTTCGCCGCCTCGTCCGACGTCACGGCGGTGGATCGACACGACCCGCACTGTCCGATCGTGGCGACGCCGCCCGACTGCCGACGCGCGGTCTTCTCCACCGCGCCGCGCGCGGCTCGGTCGGCCAGCGAGACGCACCGCCCGCAGTCGTCGCAGAGGGTCCCCGGCGTCGCCTCGCACGCCAGGCACATCGCCTCGCCGCGCGCCGCGCCGGCGTCGTCAGGCGCCGATTCGTCCGTTCCGTCTCGGCCGACCCGCACGAAACGGCACCCAACCAAGGCTTTGTCGCAGCACGCGCATCGCTCGGCGTGGTTCGACGCGTAGCAGGCGCGGCAGACGGCGACGGTCGCGGCAGACGCCGCCTTCGCGCGTGTCGGATCGCGCGTCGCGCGCGCGCTCGAGTTTGAAAACGACGCGCGAGCCCCGGCGTCGCCGCCTCGGTTCGGCGACAGCGCGACGTTTTCCCCCACGCGCCCCGTCGCCGAACTCGCGTCCACGTCCACCTTCATGAAGTCGCCGTTCGGGAACGGGCCGCGGCACTCCGCGCACACGAAGTGTCCCGCCAGGAACCGCTTCCCGAGCGCCACCACGACGTCGCCCGCGACGCCGCGTCCGCAGCCGCAGCCGCACCGCTCGGCGAACGCGTCGACGTGGCACTCCGCGCACCACGCCTTCCCCTCGTGCGGCACGTGTTTCCGGCCGACCAGGCTCGCGCGGCACTTCACGCAGCGGAAGCACGCCTTGTGGAACGGCGTTCCCCGCAGCGCGACGACGTGGTCGCCCACCACGCCTCGCCCGCAGCCGCCGCACTTCGCGGCGAGCTCGCGTTCGTGGCACGAAGCGCACGCGGCGTTTTTCGAGTCGGGCACCGGCACGAACGTCCCGCTCGCGAGGCTGGCGTCGCACAGCGAGCACCGGAAACACTCCGTGTGGAACTTGGAGCCCAGCGCGTTTAGAATCGCGCCGCGCAGGGGAAGGCGGCACCTCTCGCACTTCTCCGCGAAGCGCGCGTCGTGGCAACGCGCGCAGACGAGCACATCTCTCGGAACGTTTTTGTTTTTGTTTTTGTTTTCGTCTCGTCCGCCGGGCCCTTCACCGATAGGACCCTCGTCGACGACGACGAACCGCTCGGTGGGCTCGGCGCACACCTCGCATCGCAAGCACTGCGCGTGGTACGCGCCTCGTCTGTGCCCGGGCGCGACCAGGTACGAGCCGGAGATGGACCCGCCGCAGCCCAGGCACACGAGCGGCTTCGCGTCGCCTTTCGCCGGCTCGCCCGATGCGCGCCGTCGGCCGTTGGGGACGGCGGACGGGGTCCCGCGTCGCGAGACCTCCTCGCGGTCCCGCGAGCCTCCCCGCGAACGCGACTCGAGCGACTCGAGCCGCGACGCGATCCCGTCCATCGCGCCTGGAGAGCCTCGAGGCGGACGGGCGCGCGCCTCGACGACTGGGGAGGAGAGGGAAAAACGTCTATCATAGCTAATGAGTACGTGTACCGGGTACCGTCGTGTTTAAATGATTCATAGACTACCTACGCGTCGTCGAGCCGCGCGTTCGCTCTCGTCGGCGAAGAGACGACTTCACCCGCTGAAACACGTCTTGGGCGGCGTCGCCGTGTCCGGGAGCCACCATGTCGCGACCGGCGCTGCGCTCGGCGGCGCGGGAACCGCGGGGTCCGAGGTCCGATCGCCGGCGGCGGCGGACGCGTCGTTCCCGGAGGGCGCCGAGACGCCGCGCGGCGCGTTCGCCGCGAAACGGAATTCGCTCGTCGCGCTCCGCGAACGCGGCGCCGCGTCGTCGAGTCGCGCCTTCGTCTCCTCCAAACGCGCTTTCCCGAAAAAACTGCTTCTCCGCACTTTTTGCCGCGCCTTCGTCTTAGCTTCCACGCGCGCCTCGACGCCGCGCGCCCACGCGTCCCACTTTTCCGCGAGCGCGTTCCACTCCGCCGCCGAGACGTCGAGGTCCGCGTGCGGCTCCTGCGGCGCCGCGCAGCCGTCGCGCGCGAGCCCGGCGTGCCAACGCGCGTCGCCGCACCGCCACGCGTCGCAGGAGCCTTCGCCCGCGGACAAAAAAAGGTTTAGCGACTCTTCGCCCGCGGCGGCGTGTTCTTCTTCTCTCTCGCCGAACGCGCCTACGGGCACGCGCCTCCACTTGCCGCACGACGCGTCGGCACACCGCCGGAACGTCTCCGGCGGAGGCTCCGCGTGCGTGCCCATGACGCCGCCCAGGAAGTCGTCCTCCGGCCGCACCTCGGCGCACACGGAGAGCAGCGTCGCGGCGGCGGCTTCCTGCCCCGTGGCCACGGCGCCGTGCACGCACTGCGCGCCCTCCACCGAGCACGCCTCGCCGGCGAAGCGGACGCGGCCGCCGTGCTCGGCGGAGGCGAGCGCGCGTACGTCCGACGCGTCCGAGCCGACGCGCGCGTACGAGTACGCGCCGCACGAAAACGGGTCTCCGCCCCAGTCCGTGACTCGGTGATCGACCAGCCGCGGCATGTCCCGTTCGGACGCGAAGTCGAACATTCGCGAAAGGACGCGCAGCGTCTCCGCTAAGACCGTCTCCGCGTCGTCCGTTTTCCCACCCGCGGTTTCTCTGTTTAAAAAGCCCTCGCCGTACGGCGGCGCGACGTGCGCGATGAGCGTGTTCTTCTTGCCGTACGGCTCGCCGTTCAGGAACCGGAACCGCTGGTCCGTGCACTGCACGAACCTCTTGTCCTTCGGCCAGAAACGCTCCGCGAAGCGCATCACGACTTTGTTCTCCGTGCCGGCGCCGAGCGCGGCGATGGCGAGCCGCTTCCGCGCCGAGAGCGCCGGCGCGAACGCGACGCGCGACGCCGCCGCGCGGCCCTGGAGCACGCCCAGCGGGACCGTCACCACCACGGCGTCGCACTCGAGCGTCTCGTCGCCGCCGCGCTCGTCGTACGACGTCTCGTACGTCGAAAACGTCACCGCACAAGGATACGGGACGGCGCCGTCGTCGTCGCCGTCGGCGGCGGCTTTTCCGTCTTCGCGCGTCTCCACGCGCGAGACGACGCGGCGGAGACGCACTCGGTCCCCGAGCTCCGCGGCCTGGCCCGCGATGACCAGGTCGTGGTACCCGTCCACGACCAAACCGTCCGCGGCGACGTTCGTCGCGTTTTTCTTCGTCGCGCGGGGTTTAGGCTCGCCGGTCTTCTTCGCCGCGCGTTTCTTTTTCGCGCCTTTTTTTTTCGTCTCCGACGCGTCGCGCGTCCCGGTCAACCGCGACGCACGCCGCGAAGGCTCGACGCGCGCCGCGTCGTCGTCGAGGGTCCCGCGCGAACCCGGAACAGGCTCGCGGCGCGCGTCGTTTTCCATCGCGAAGCTCCGGTCCGGCGCCCGCCCGGCGTCGCCGAGTCGCGCGTCCGCCTCGCGCGCCTCCTCGGCGTCGATCTCCGCGCGGTGCCGCTCCATGTCCCGCGCGTGCTGGCGCAGCGCGCTCGTCGAGAGCTGGTCCATCTGCGCGTTGAAGCCCCACATCACCTGCGCGGACTCCAGCACCGAGCGCTCCACCTCGTTCAGCGTCGCCCAGCCGCGCGACTTCTTCGACCGCTTGCTCCGCGCCTGCAGCCGCGCGAGCTCCGCCGCGAACGTGCGGGACATGGAGCAGTCGCGCGCGCGCGCGTCGCCCCCGGCGTCGCTCTCGCGCAGACGCGCCAGCCGCTCGCGCTCGACCGGGGCGTCGCCCCACGCCACGGGCCCGCGTCTCCGGAGCTCCAGCGCGGGGAAGCGTTCGCGGAAAGCACCCGTCGCGTCGTCGGCATTCTCCGTCGTGTCTTTCGCTTCGTCCTCCACCGCGAGTCGCGCGCCGGACGCGAGCGCGTGGCCGACGGTCCGCGCCACGTCGATCGCCTTGCGCACGTGCTTGCTCGGCACGACACCCGGTCCGCGCGCGTCGTACCACGTCGCCTGCTTCAGCCAGCCCTCGCTGTAGCCGCCCTCGGCGTTGTCCAGGCGCGCGCCGGCGGCGCGCGCCATCACGAACAGCGGGTTGTACTCGTGGCACCCGTGCACGAACGACGCGCCGAGGTCCACCTTGGTCGCGGGGAGCGCGACTTCCTCGAGCGCCTTCGAACCGAAACCCGACGTCGCGCTCGGCGCGACGCGTCGTTCGGGGAGGGTCTCCGTGTGCACGCGCCCGCCGATGCGATCGCGCGCCTCCAGGACGGTCACATCCACGCCAGCGCGGTGCAGCACGCGCGCCGCGCTCAGCCCGGCGGGGCCCGCGCCCACGACCACCACGCGGGGCGCGCGACCGGTGGTCCACCCGGGCCGAGGCCGGAGCCGAGCCATCTCGGGCTCCGCCGTTTTACCGCGGTCCAACTTTCGCTTCTTCTTTTTTCGTCTTTCGGGATCATCCTCGTTCGCCTTCGCCTTCGTCTTCGGGCGCGCGCGTTCGGCGTCACGCTTCGGCGGTCTCGCCTCGCTCGCCTTACAGGAAACACGCGCGGGCTTCGGCTCCGGCTTAGCGCGGTTCGCTCTTTTCTCGGGCCGACCCGGTCCGCGCGTCGGTGCCTTGTTCGCCTCCTTCGTCTCGGCCGAGACTTTGGCCGCCGCGGAGGGAAACGACCGCAAGACCTCGCTCTCCACCTCGGCCAGCTCCGCGTCTGTCGCGCCGTGACGTCGCAAGTACAAGCCCACCGCGAGCTTGGAGTGAAGCTGGGCGGTTCGCTTGCCTCTCTCGAGCTGGCCCGTTCGGTTCGAGTCCTCGAAGTAGAGCCGCGCGCCTCGGTCGTCGTACCTGCGGAAGTGTACGTCGGTGATTCGCGTGCCGTCGACGCGAGGCACCACGCGGCACCACACGTCGCCGTGGTAACGCACGAACGTGGGGTCGAACACGGGGTCGAATGCCCCACCCATCGCGACGCGCGGGCGACGCTTCGGCCACCCTGCGGCAAGAGTGACGGAGCGCGTGAGCAGCGCGCGAATATCGGTTTTTTTCCACGCTGTTCGCGACTTGTCGCGTCATCATGCCTGCCGTCATATGATAGCGTCGTTCTCGAAAGCGAAAGGAAATTCTCGGAGATGTCCGATGAATTCCGGAATTCCGAGGCTCGAGGCTCGACTTTGGTTTCAAATCATCCGCTCGAACGCGCATCGACCGTCCCGAGAACTGAGGGCTTTTCGTCGGTGACTGTGGCGGGCGGTCATATCGGCGCCGCGGAGGTGATATCGAGACTCGCGCGGCCGCGCCGGACCCTGGCGCGCGAGGTTCGGGCGTGCGACGCGGCGAGAGGCGCGATGTGGGACGCCGGCGAGATGAGCGGCGAGACGATCGACACGGTTTCGGCGAAGGGCGACGACGTCTCGTGCGAACGAGCCAGCGGCGTCCAGGACCTTTCCTCCGAGATGTCCCGGCAGATCGCCTGCACCTCCGGCGCCGCGCACGCCGCCGCGAGCGGCGGCGGCCGACGGAAAGGCCACTCGTCCGTGTGCCGGTGGACGCTGCCGGACTTCACCAAGACGAGGGCGAGGCAGGTGTGGAGCGATTTCCAGACCGTGGCCGGCCGCGAGTGCCGATTGTTGGTCTACCCCAAGGGCGACTCCATGGCGCTTCCGGGGTTCGTCTCCGCGTACCTGCAGGTGGACGCGTCCGCTCGAGAGCGCGCGTCGCGCGCGAACGGCGGCTCCGCGCGAACCGCCGCGGCGGAGGACTGGGAGTGCTTCGTGAGCTACGAACTGGCGGTGGTGCGGCCGTCGAGCGACGACGCGTCCGCTGGATCCGCCGCCGCCGGCGAACCCGCGGAGGCGGGCGCTCGGCGCGACAGCTGGCACAGGTTCAGCGCGCGCAAGAAGTCGCACGGGTGGTGCGACTTCGCGCGGAGCGCCGTGGTGCTCGACGCGCGAAACGGGTACCTGGTGGACGACGCGCTGACCGTCGAGGCGCGGATCATCTTCCTGGACGAGTCCTCCGAGCTCGTCGTCGAGGGCGAAAAGAGCGGCGCGGGCGGCGCGAGCGGCGACGGGTCGACGGAGACGACGACGAACGGCGTCCCGCGGAACGAACCGCCGTTGACCGGCCGATTCACGTGGACGGTGGAGAACTTGTCGCACTTCGCCGCGATGATCAAGACGCAGAAGGTGATGTCGCCGTCGTTCGCCGTCGGGGACTGCGCGTTTCGACTCTCCGCGTACCAGAGCTCGGTGGCGCGAAAAGAAGCCGGGCGAGAAAAGAAGAGAAGAGAGGACGCGGAGGCGCGAGGAGAGACACCGGCGCGAGGAGACGACGTGGAGTGCCTGTCGCTGTGTCTGGAGAGCAAGGAGATCGACACGATCAGCGGCGACAAGGCGGGCGCGCTCTCGGCGCGGACGGCGGCGCTCGGCGCGGGCGCCGGCGCCGTGGGCGCCGGGCGCGTCTCGAAAGTGGCCGGGGACGTGTCTTCCGCCGCGGGCGTCGCCGCCAGCCGGTCGTGCTGGCTGGTGTTCCGCGTGTCTGCGGTGCACCAGAGGGACGGCAAGAAGAGCGTGCACCGCGACTCGTACGGGCGCTTCGCCGGCGACGCGCTCGGCGGCGACACCACGAGCCTCGGCTGGAACGATTTCATGCCCATGGCGACGTTCGCGGGGGGAGCCGACGCGGCTTCGACGACTGAGAACGCGGCGACCGCCTCGGGATCCGACGCTTCGGGATCCGCGACGACAAAAGCGCCGTCGGAGTCCACCGGGTTTTTGGAAGGCCCCGACGGCCGCGCCGTGTTCTCGGTGTCGTTCCACGCCGTGCGCGAGGCGTGCGAGGCGCGCACGCACCACCGGCGCGCGGACCGATGCTCCGGGCCGGCGACGGTCGTTCTGTCGCCGGACGGCTCGGTGCGCGCCGCGGGGGGGGGCGTTCCGGAGGCGTCGCGCGCGGCGGAGGCGTCGAGCCGGCGAAAAGAAAAAAAGCGCGGCGCGCTCGACCCTTCGCCGTACGTCGCCCGCGCGCGCGACGGCGTTTCGGGGAAGGGCCACCCGTTCGCCGGCCACGCGCTCGACGTGGTCGGCCGGTTCGTGTGGCGCCTGGATAACTTCACCAAGCTCAAGGACATCCTGAAGAAGCGCAAGATGTCCGGGCTGAGCGTGAAGAGCCGGAGGTTCGTCGTGGGCGGGCGACGGTGCCGCCTCATCGTGTATCCGCGCGGGCAGAGCCATCCCCCGAACCACCTGTCGATGTTCCTGGAGGTGACCGACCCGGACGCCCCCGACGACGTTTTCGTGTCGCACCGGCTGAGCGTGTGCAACCAGCTGGACGTCAAGAAGAGCGTCTCGCGCGAGTCGCAGAATCGGTACGGCCGCGGCGCCAAGGACTGGGGCTGGCGCGAGTTTTTGACGTTGACCACTCTGTTCGACGAAGACGCGGGGTTTTTAGTGAACGACACCGTGGTGTTCACGGCGGAGGTTTCCATTCTGCGCGAGCGAGTCGAGTTCGGGTCGATCCCGCGAAACAGGCTGCCCCCGCCCACGAACCAGATGCGCTTCAACCCGCGCCGGCTCGCGCGGTTCATCGCTCGGTACGGGCTGGAGGAGAAGGAAGCCGAGGCGGCGCGTTTTCTTTTCGGCGACCGCTTTGAAGAGGTGAAGGCGGCGGCGCTGGCCAGGGCGGAGCGCGCCGCGGCGCGGGCCCCGCGCGATACGGACGCCGGGAAACCGAAACTCGAGCTCGACGCTCTGCTGGCCACGGACATCCGGGACGCGCGGACGCGGGAGGCGAAACGGCGGGCGTTGCGCGGCGCGCTCGGCGGGCCGGAGGAGTACGACGGTTCTCTCGAAACCGCTCCGACCAACTCCGACTCCGGCTCCGACTCCGACTCCGACGCCGACGCCGCCGACCTCGAGGACGTGCACATCCAGACGCCTTCGCTGGCGCAGATGGCGTACGTCAAGACGGCGACGGAGGCGAAGCTGCCCGTCGCGTCTCGTCTTGTCACGGACCGGGGCATGGCGCCGCTCGAGGGCGAGGGCGTCAACGTCGCGTTCAACTGGCGCGTCGAGTTGTTCGCGGCATTCAAAGACGTGCTGGAGACGAAGAAAATCTACTCGCGCTTCTTCTGCGCGGCGCCCGGCGTCGATTTAAGGCTGGGGGTGTACGAGTCATGGGAGACGCTGTGCGTGTACCTCGAGCCCGAGTCTTGCGTCGCGGGCGCGTCGCTCTCGAGCGGCTGGGGGGGCGGGGACGACGCGTCGCGCGGCGGCGCGAAGAATCACTGGGTGCGGTACCGCCTCGGTTTGGTGAACCAACGCGACGCGCGTAAAACCGTGTGGAAGGAAAACTCGACGTGCACGCGGACGCGCTGGACGAGCCAAGTGAGTCAGTTCGTGAAGATGCACGAGCTGATGGACCCCGAGAACGGCTTCGTGGTGAAGGACACCGTCGTCATCGCGTGCGAGGTTCTGGATTGCTGCCCGTGGTTCGACGAGCGCCAGCTCAGCGCCTCCGCGGAGGGAGCGGAACCCGAGGGAGCGGAACCCGGCGCCCGGACGCGCGCCGCCTGCGCCGACGGAGAGGACGACCGATCCGCCGCCGCCGCCGTGGAGGCGCTGACGGAAACGCTCTCGAGCGCCGGGATCGGCAACGCGGTCCCGGGTCTTGCGGATTCGCGGGAGGAAGAAGAAGAGGGCTCGTCTTCTAAAAAGAAGCGACGCGGCGGCGGCGGCGGCGACGGCGGCGGCGGCGGCGGCGACGGCGGCGGCGGCGCGCTCGCGAACGTGCTCGGGCTGGGCGGGTTGGGCCTGGACGCGTTCCAGAGCGAGCTTCTCGATAAGGACCTCTCACGTCTGCGTGACGGCGAGGCGCTCGCCGAGTTCGCGGGAAGCGCGGGGAAGCCCTCGGGTTTGCGGCCGCCTCTCTCCGAGTCGCTCCGCCAGAACGATCTGCTGCGCGCGGCGCTGAAATCGAGCGGGTTGGACGCCGCCGCGTCGCTCGACGTCTCGCCGCGCTCGTTTCCGCCTTCCGAGAAGCGCTCCGGCGACGTCGAACCCGGACCGAACGGCGCCGCGGCGAACCAAACGGCGTTCTCGGCGGAAAGGAGTCACGAGGCGGACGCGACGAAGCGCGGCTTGGCGTTCGACCGACTCTTCCGCGCGGCGGGCGTCGACGTCGCTTCCGATTTGGAATCGCGCGACGGTTCCGCGCCGAAAGAGACGGAGACGGCGCTTCTGCGGGCGCGCCGCGCGCTCCGCGAGGCGCTCGAGGCCAACCCGAGCGCGCGGGACGCGTTCCCGGCGGCGATTCGCGGTTTCTTGTCGACGCGCGGCCCCGTCGACGCCGCCGCGCGCGAGTGCGTCGCCGGGATCCCGCCGGGACTCGGGTTGTCCGCGGGCGCGTATCTGACGGCCGACCCGGTCGTGGCGCGCCACCCCGGCGACGCGAACCGCCACCGCCTCGCCGTGCTGTGCGGCTGCGACGTCCTGCGCGGCGCCGTCTACGAGCGGCTCCTCTCGTCGCTCCTCGCGGCGTGCGGGGCGCTCAACGAGGCGCGGAACGCGACGGAAAGGGAAACGGGAAATCCCCGCACTCCGGAGGAAGCCCTGTTCGACGCGCGCGTGCTGCTGTGCGCGCTGACGCGTCTGTGCGACCTCGCCGATCTCGAGGCGAGCCTCGATTTCGCAGAGGGGCTCGACACCTCCGTCGCGCCCTCCGCCGGCGCCGAAGCGACGCGCGCGCGTCTGGCGCAGGTGCTCAACGCCCCCTGGCCCTCAGGCGTGAAGCTCGAGCGCGGCGGGGAGTTCCACCCGAGGCTGGTTCTCGCCGCGCGCTTGAAGGAGCTCGTGCCCCGGTCGGCGCGCGCGAGCGCCGCCGGGCGGTCGCTCGTGGCGCCGCTGCTGGAGGGCGCGCTGGGCGGGTACGCGGACGACGGCTTCGCGCAGTACTTCGAGGCGCTCCGTTTTCTGAGCATGCACGACAGCGACGAGTCCGTGGCGTTCGCGAAGTGCGTCGCGGCGATCGCGTCCGGGTCGCCGCGCGTGGCGGACGCGACGAACGCGGACTCGCTCGTCGCCGAGGCGGTGGACTTCGCCTTCTTCGTCGCCGCCAAGCGCGAGAGGCGCGCGGAGGAGGGGTCTTCGCCGGCGGAGGCGAACGTCGGCGCGGCGGCGGAGAGCGGCGCTCACTCGTTCGCCGAGGCGACGCGCGCGGCGCTGGACGGCCTGGAGAAGCGCGCGGCGCGTCGCGGCGAGTCGGGTCTGCGAGACATCTGGCGGTTTCAGGACTCGCAGTCCGTGATCGACTCGGTGCGGTACTGGATGACGCGCCACGGCGCCGTGGCCGACGTCGTCGCCGAGCGCCTCGCCGCGACGTTCGTCGCGTCCGCGCCCGCCTCGCCCCTCGCGCTCGCGGCGGACGCGGAGGCGCGCGACGACGCGGCGGGGGCCCCGCCGCACGCGAAGGAGAAGGAAACGAAGAAGGAGAAGACCAAAGCCGAGCGGCGCGCCGCCGCGCGCGAAGCGGCGGAGCGCGAGGCGGACGCGCGCGAGCTCGCCGCCATCAACGCCGTCGTCGGCAAGGCGGCGTTCGCGGGAAGAGACGCCTCTCTGCGTCGGTCGGACGGGACGCGCGAGACGCGCCTTCGCGCGCCGTCCGGTCCGCTCGAGAACGCGGACGCCGACGCACACGCGGCCCGGGGGGCGATACGGGCGGAGGAAGCCTCTGAGCGCGAGCGACGCGAACGCGCGTCTCGCGCCGAGGCGCTCGCGCCTCTCGCCGTGGTCTCCTTCGCGCAGTCGGCGGCGGATTTGCTCGCGTCGCGAGGAGGCGGCGTCGGCGCGGCGATCGGCGCGGCGCGCGCGCCGTCGTCCGCGACGTTTCGCGCGGCGCTGGAGGCGCACCCCGAGACGGCGAACGCGGCGCGGCGCTACGCGCGGTACGTCTGTCTGGAGCTCGACGAAGAAGGGAACCCTTTCTACGACGACGACATCGGCCAGGCGCGCGTTCTCGGCGTCGCCGCCGTCGCCGCCGCGATGGCGACGCCCGAGACGAGCGGCGGGTCCACGAAAAGCAGAGCGCGCGACGACGAAGCCGAATCGGCGCGCCGTCGCGAGACGGCGACCCGCGGCGTTCTGGCGTTCGCCGACGCGCTCGCCGCGCTGGCGGAGCGCCACGCGCAGAGAGACGAGGACACCGAGCTGGATGCCCAGGAGCGTCGCCGCGCGGCGCGCGAGTACGCGACGCTCTGCGACGCGCTCGCCGAGCTGCTCGCGTCTGAGACGATTTTCTCGGAAGCGTCTCCGACGAGCTCCGGCTCGGCGACAAAAGAGAGCGCGCCGGCGAAGGTTTTTTTGTCGACGCGCGATTTGCTGACGCGGGTCCTCGCGTCGGCGCTCGCGGGCGGAGGCGCCGCCTTCTTCGCGCGCCTCGCGAGCGCCGAGGACGACGACGCGACGCTCGAGGCGCTCGGCGCGCGGGACGACGACGAGGCGTGGGCGGCGAGACGAGAGAAGGAGACCCTTTCGGGGAGCGTCGTCGCGGATCCGCCGGACGGTCCGGACGACGCGGACGGTGCATCGGCGTCGACCGGTTTCGTGCTGGACGCCGCGCTCGTCGCCGCGCACGTGGCGCGCTCCGGCGCGGCGCGGCTCCGCGCGGCGCGCGAAGATGCGGCGCGCGCGGAGGAGTCCGCCGCGACGGCCGCCGCGCGCGCCGCGGCGAGCGCGCGCAAGCTCGAGTCGGACGCCGCTAAGCTGAGCCGCGACAAGAAAACGATCGCGTCGGCGCGCGCAGAGACGGAGCTGAAGGCGAAGCGCGTGGCGGACGAGGCGCGTCTGCAGGTTTCCAAGATTGAGCGCGAGCGCGACGAGATGCGCGAGAAGGCGCGGGACGCCGAGCGCGCCGGCGACTGGGCGCGGGACGAGGCGAACGAGCTGAGACGCACGGCTGAGATTTCCGAAACGGAACGGAAAGCCGCCGAGACGCGCGCGCGCGACGCCGAGGAGCGGATGAAGCGACGCGACGAAGAACATCGGCGAACGGCGGAGCAGGCGAAGCGACGCGGCGACGAGCTCGAAGCGCGACTGCGGGGGGCGGAGTCGCGCGCGAGAGACGCCGAGAGGCGATTGGCGGAGATGGAGAAGCGGGAAGAGAGACGGAAACGATCCGACGCGGATTTCGGGAACGACGCGAAAGCGGCGCGGCTCGAGTTCGCGAAGCTCGCCGGGACGCTCGCCGCGGAGAGGGCGCGCGCGGACCGCGCCGAGCGCGAGCTCGCCGAGACAAGAAAGAGAGGTGCTTTCTTCCGCGACGGCGCTCGCCAAGGACACGGCGCCGCGAGCGCCGGCGGCGTCGGCGCCGGTCCGGGCGCCGACGCCGACGGCCGCCGCGGTTTGCGCGCCGCGCCCGGCGCGGGCGCCATAGGCGGCGACGCGTTTTCAAAGGAGCCGTTCGGCGCGCCTCCAGGGTTTTCGAACGCGTTTTCGAACGCGCCGTTCGCGGACGCGAAAGGCCCGACCGCGGCGACCGCGCCGATCGGCCCGCCCGGCGAAATCGCCGACGATCGGCGCGACGCGCGGACGGAGCCCGCCGCCGGAGACGCGGGCGCGCCGTTCGGAGCGCCGCGGTCTCTGTTCGGGCTCGGGGGCTTGCCCCTGGGCGGCCTCGGGAACGGCACGTGGAGCGGAGACGGCGACACGTGGAGATAGGACAGAAGAGAACGGTTCACGGACAGTGCATCAGACGGAACGCGCTCCGTGTGTCATACGAAGTATGAATATTCACGCGTATGTAGTTTCTATCATACGTGCCGACTCTACGGGAACTTTGTGTGCACGGGTTCGTCGTACCTCCCGAACGCCCCGCCCCGCTTCTGGAACATCGTGATGGCGTTCTGGAACATCTTGTGCGGCTCCAGCAGCGACATCGTCTCGAAGCGCCCGTACGCCGCGCACGGCTCGGGCGCGCGCGCGAGCTCGCGCATGCGCTCGAGCCACCCTCTCGACAGCGCGTTGGTCAGCGTGCTGTGCACGACCACCATGCCCCCCTCCGCGCGCACGCGAGGCCACCACGCCTCGAAGAAGCCCTCGATGCGGTGCGCGGCGCCGAGGTCGATCCAGAGCATGTCGAACTCGACGCCGGGCTCGAGCGTGCTCGGCAAGTCGGGGTCGAACGCGTCCGAGTTGTGCAGACGCAACCGGTCCGCGCAGCCCATCTTCTTCGCCGTCTCCACCAGTAAGTGCGCGGTGGTGTGCTCGTGCGCCAGGTTGTCCAGGCAGTGCAGGACGCCCGAGTCCACGCGCGCGTCCTCGGACCCCGGCGACGGCGCCGAGCTCGCGGCTCGCCCGCCGGCGCTCAGGCGGTTCGGGTCGGGCGCGCGCATCGGCGCGCTCCGGCGGTCGTTCACGCCGTTCACGCCACTCCGAAGCGCGCTTCGCTCGCTGTCGTCGTCCCCTCGGTACCGCCCGCCGCCGTCGCCCGCCTCTCGGTCGAAGAAGGCGTCCACGGACCAAGGCGCGTCGCCGCACACCGCGAGGCCGTCGCGGCGCAGGCGCCTGTACGCCTCCAGCTCCGCCGCGTTGTCGGCGAGCGCCTGCAGCAGGAACGCGCTGGTGTAGCCCGCCCCCACTTCCAGGATCCGCCCGGGCTTGGTGAACCGCACCAGGTTATACAACATGGGCCCGAGGTTCTCCGCGCCCATGTGCAGGTCGTACAGAGGCTGAACGGAACGAAGGAACCTCGGGTCCGCCAAGCCCCCTGCGGCGCCGACGCGCACGCGCTCCTGCGCGGTCGTCTCAGCGGGTTCCAGACAGAGGCCAGAGTCCTTCGAGCTTTGACTGCTCGGGTTAAACCTCGGGCCCTCTGGGTACGGCGGCGACACCGCGTCGTGGTGGTCCAGGGAGATGGAGCGCCCGCTGCTCTCCTTGCTCCGCGGACGGTCGCGCACGCTCGTGGGCGACCCCTCGCGCGACGAGCGCGACGAGATGCGGGAATTCCGCCGCGACGCGACGCGCGCCTTGGAAGCCACGATCGCGGCGCGCACGGTCCGCCGCTCCTCCTCGGTCGGCCCGCGATAGGGCTCCTCCTCTTCCGACTCCGACGCTTCGTTCGGCGCCTCCCCCGCGTGGTCCAGCGCGTCGTCCAGGGTATCGAACACGAACAGCCGGTCCTCCGCGCTGTGCACGCGCTCGCGCGAGACGCGCGCGTCGTCGTACTTGCCCACCACCTCCTCCGATATCTCGCCGGCGTGCGACTCCGCGAACCCCAGGCTCACGAGGTACGCGCTGACGAACATCAGGCGGTCCGCGCGCGTCGTGGGCTCGTCCCCGGCGGACGACAACGACGTCGCGGAGAGGCTGCGCTGAGACTGATGGAACCCAGCTTTTTCGTCGGCGGAGAAGGTTTCGCAACTGTTCGGGGTCCTCGAGCGTTCCTCCTCCGACCTGTGCAAGCCCACCTTAACGAGCACGTCCCCCACCGTGCTCACGTCCTCGTCCGCGAGCATGCCGACGTACCACGGGTACCCCAGCTCGGTGACGAGCGCGGCCATCGAGGCCTCCATCGTGTCCGCGCGCAGGTAAATAGTTACAATGTCGAGTCAGCAGTGGAGAACTTTAGATCCGGGGATCTTCAGGGGGACCTGGTATCGAAGAAACGGAAAATCTCCGAAAACCCTCAGGTGGCAAGAAAACAGGGCGCTCCGACGAATCAGGTGGCCGCATTCTTCGCGTCGAAATCGAAGATCTCGTTTTTTTTCTCCGGACGGTGGCGTTTTCTGGGAAGGACGCGCGCGCGCTCTCGACACTCACGCACGCACGTGGACGTCGCCGTCCCGCGCTTTGTCGACCTCGTTGACTGTAACAATGGCCTCCGCTATGACCATGGCGGTCGCGAGACCCGCGCAGGTACGGCTCGAGGCGCGACGCGCGCGCACCCCGCGCGTCGAAGATCGAACCCCGATATCCGATACCGTATCGAGAATTCCTCAAGCGCTTCCACCGCGAACCCGCGCTTCCGCGCGAGACGGGTTTGCCTCTGACGAACCTTCCCTTTCCTCGATCCGCCCACCGTGCAGGTCCGCATGTCGACCAAGGCCTCGAAGAAGGCCCGAGCCCCCCGCGTCGCCGCGCGCGCCGCGCGCAAGGCGAACGTCCAGGCGGTCGGCATGGAGCAGGAGATCTCCATCGACGAGGCGCCCCTGACGCTTCTCCGCGAGGGCGGCGAGGACGACGCCGACTCCATGCGCGCGCGCTTCGAGAAGATGATCCGCGCCGCTCAGGATGAGATCGTCGGCGCGATCGAGGAGTTGGACGGCCAGAAGTTCCAGGAGGATGCCTGGACGCGCCCCGGCGGCGGCGGCGGCATCTCGCGTGTCCTGCAGGATGGCAACGTCTTTGAGAAGGCGGGCGTGAACGTGTCCGTGGTGTACGGCCAGATGCCCCCCGAGGCGTACCGCGCCGCCACCGGCGAGCAGGGCGCTGGCAAAGAGATGATCCCCTTCTTCGCCGCGGGCATCTCCTCCGTGATGCACCCGCACAATCCCATGGCGCCCACCGTGCACTTCAACTACCGGTACTTCGAGACGGACGCCCCCGAAGGCGCCGAGGGATCGCCGAGAGCCTGGTGGTTCGGCGGAGGCACGGACCTCACGCCGTCGTACATTTTCGACGACGACGCCGCGCACTTCCACGGCACGCTGAAAGACGTGTGCGACAAGCACGACGAGGCTTTTTACCCCCGGTTCAAGGAGTGGGCGGATGAGTACTTCATCATCAAGCACCGCATGAACGAGCGCCGCGGCATCGGCGGCGTGTTCTTCGACGACATGAACGACCGCCCCCAGGAGGAGCTGCTGGCGTTCGCCACGGACATGGCCGGCGCGGTCGTCCCGGCGTACGTGCCGCTCGTCGCGAAGCACAAGGACGACGAGTTCACGGAGGAGCAGAGGGAGTGGCAGCAGATGCGGCGCGGGCGCTACGTGGAGTTCAACCTCGTGTACGATCGCGGGACCACCTTTGGGTTGAGGACCGGCGGGCGCATCGAATCCATCCTCATGTCCCTGCCCCTCACCGCGAGGTGGCAGTACGACATGCAGCCCGCCGAGGGGAGCCGCGAAGCGGACGCCATCGACGCCTTCCGCAACCCCCGCACCTGGGTCGCGTGAGGGCGACGCGATCTCGCGCGTGCGCGCGG
>MDSV01236572.1_pt1 | contig 17348 bp, 13 predicted proteins | sample 810851 | NCBI WGS metagenome assembly MDSV01 (sample SAMN05326640, study PRJNA326480) | marine metagenome | isolation source: seawater | place: Atlantic Ocean: North East | collected 2012 | reverse complement strand
TTTATTATATATAGGGAAAGGGTTAAAAAAGTCTATTTTTTATTCTTCATGTATTACATTTTTAGCGGTATTTTCATTATTTGTGATTAATTTTTTCTTTTCACTGAATCCGCAATCTATAGATAAATATGCTTTTTTTGGGATAATAATCTTCACAACCATTCTTACATTGTTATATTTTAATAATCAAGAGAATCAACATAGTTTAATAGATAGTCTATATTTCGTTTTGCGATTAATACTTTACCAATCATTAGTTAGTTTTATAGCTTATTTTCTTGTAAAAGATCAACTTTTTTTATTAACCTCAAAATACCACGATACAGAGACATTTAACTATCTTTTTTATTATTCTGTTAAGGAAGGAAGTATAGTTAATTTATTTGGTTTAGATTTTCATAGAAATTCAGGTATTTTTTGGGAGCCTGGTATTCTGCAGGTCTATCTAAATATTTTATTTTTTTTAGAAGTAACTTATTTTAGCAGAGATAAGAAGCTTTTAGGGCTTATAATTATAGGAATATTGTCAACTTATTCAACCACAGGATTAATTTTATTAATTATTCAGCTCATATATTTCTCGCAAACAGAGTTAAAAAGGTATGTTCCAATATTGTTAATTTTATTAGTTTCAGTCCCATTATATTTTATTTCTAGTTTCAATTTAAATGAAAAAATTTATGGAGATCGTGAATTTTCATTCCAAAAAAGATTGTTTGATTTAACTCAGCCATTTTTTATTGCTTTGGAGAATCCTATTACGGGTGTTGGTTTAGATATAGTGCAGTTTCAGAAGGTAAGAGAGGAATTCTATATTAATTCAAATTTAAATAATATTTTAACAGAGGTTGGAATTCAGCAAAAGTTGGAGACGACATCTAAAGGAAGTACAAATTCTATAATGTATATGTTAGCTGGCATGGGATTCCCTACTACAATATTATTTATTTTTATGTTTATAAAACAAAAAATTATTATAAAACATAGATTTCTTTGGTTTATTATTTCTGTTCTTTCTGTAATGTCAGAGCCACTATTGTTTAAACCATTCTTCTTAATTTTTATTATATCAGGTTTTAATTACTTTTTTTTAAAGATTATCAATCATAATAAACAGATGGCATGAAAAATATTTTAATTACTGGTGGAGCAGGTTTTATTGGCAGTAGATTATGTGAGAAGTTATTTGATCTTGGTTATTCCATTACTGTTTTAGATAATCTTTCAACTCAGATACACGGGAATACAGAGTCAGCATTATATAAGCGGATTAAGAAAAAATGTATTTTTATTAAGGGTGACGTTAAAAATCTAGATGATTGGAAACAAGCTATAAAAGGACAAGAAATAATTGTTCATTTAGCTGCAGAGACTGGAACAGGACAATCAATGTATGAATCAAAAAAATATAATGATGTCAATGTTATGGGTACTTCATACATGTTTGATGTATTATCAAGTTTCAATCATAATGTTCAGAAGATTATTGTTGCTTCTTCTAGAGCTGTATATGGAGAAGGCAAGTATTTTTGTTCTGCTCATAATGAAGTATACCCTACTAAAAGAAATGAATTAGATCTTGATTCAGCAGAATTTAATCTAAAATGTGATATTTGTGGGGCAGACTTAGAATTACTTGCGACAGATGAAGATTCTAGATTAAATCCGTTATCAGTTTATGGAAAAACTAAACATGAGCAGGAGCAAATGGTTATGTTTAAAGGAAAAAAATTAAAAATACCTACTGTTGCATTAAGGTATCAGAACGTTTATGGCCCTGGACAATCATTATCTAATCCATATACTGGAATTATGTCTATTTTTTCTACAAGTATTTTAAATGGGAATGATTTAGATATTTATGAAGATGGTCTTGAGAGTAGAGATTTCGTTTATATTGAGGATGCTGTTGATGCAACAATTTTATGTATACAAAGTAATGATGCTAATGGTAATATTTTTAATATTGGTTCTGGTGTACCTATTACAGTAAAAGAAGTCGCAGAATATTTAAAAAAGTCTTATTGTTCAAATATTTCTATTTATGTAAGTGGAAAATATAGAATAGGTGATATTCGACATAATTATGCTGATCTAAGTAAGGCTACAGCTGTTTTGGGTTTTATCCCAAAATATCCTTTTAAAAAAGGAATATCTAAATTTGTTAAATGGGTAAAAGCACAGGATGTAATGGAAGATAAATATAAAGAGTCAATTATAGAATTAAAACAAAATGGTTTGATAAAATGAGATTAATAATTACTATAGCTATATTAAATTTTTATATAGTTTCAGCTCAAGAAATAAAAAATGATATTTTTGGATTTGCTACTTCAAATACTTTTACTTATTGTGACATATCAGATACAAGTTTTACTAATAAGGTTGTTAATATAAATCCTCAGGTATTAAGATTTCCTGGCGGAGCAGTAGGTAATTTTTATCATTTTGGTAAGAGTGGTTATGGATTTGATTATACTGAGATTGATAAATACCACCAAGGAAAATTTCCAAAACGAGCAAGAGGACTAGATAGATATCGCAGAAAAATCAATCATAACCATGATTATATTGATGATTTTATCTTGTTAGCAAAAAAAACAAATTCAAAGGCTGTATTAGTCGCAAATCCTTTTGTCGAAGATGATGAGGATATTTTAATGATGATTCAAAAAATTACCAAAAATAATATTGATATTATTGGTGTTGAATTAGGCAGTGAATTATCTAATAGAAGTTATTTTATGTCTGGTTATACTATTGATGATTATTTAATTTTTGCAGAAAGATGTTCTAGAAATATAAAAAAATCTTTTCCTAATTTAAAAACAGCTGTTATCGCAGCTCCCTTAGGAAAAAGAAAAGGACATAGACATAATATTTGGAATAGTAGATTGGCTAAACTAGATTTTTACGACGCAATTATTATACATTCATATGCAAAAGTTTTAAAAGGAAAAGCATTAGATGGGCAAATGGTTTCGGAAGTAGTTGAAAGTCAAGATAAATTCAGATCATTTCAAATTTTTAAGAACAGAGCAATTAATTTTCTTCAAAGTGAATATCCTATGGAAGTAGAACATTATTACAATATTTTTAATAAGCCTATTTGGGTTACAGAGTGGAACTTACAAATATCAAAGACTACAGGTAGCACTTTACTACAATCATTATTTGTTGCGCAGTTTATTTTAGAGTTATATAGTAATTCTAAGTTATCAATAATTGAGCTTGCTACATACCATAATTTAGGAGGTAGAGATATTGCCGGTTCGATTTTTAGGAACAATCAGAATCAATTAGAAATTCAGAGCACTTATTATCCCATGAAAATGATTGGAGAAATTTTTAAAAACAAAATTTTCAGAGTTGAAAAAGAACAATTTAATGAAGTTTTTGTTTATAAGTGTTTTGATGAAAATAAAAAAAATATTTTAACCTATACAATAGATTGGAAATCTAATCAACTCATTTGTAAATATGAGTATACAAAGGTTTTCCTGGTTTATAAAAGTAAAAATTTATTTGATAAGGCAAATGTCCTAGGTATTTTTGATTTTAAGACTTTTGACTTTTATGAGTGAGACTAAGCAGATATTTATTGTAGGAAGTAGTAGAAGCGGAACTACCATGATGGGTCGTATTTTAGGAAAATCTAAACGCATTTTCACTTTTAATGAGCTGCATTTTTTTGGCACATTATGGACCAATAATAGTAATCAAAAATTATCTAAAAATGATCAAATAGAATTACTTTCAAAATTGCTATGCATACAAGATAATGGTTTGTTTAATAAGAATAATTTTACAGATTACAATTATAAATCTAAATTGCTACTAGGTGAAGGAATTAAGAGTCCTTTAGATATATATAGACTATTTCTTGATAATCTAACTTTAGATAATTATGCTGAAATTTCATGTGAGCAAACTCCACAAAATGTGTATTATTTAGAAGAGATATTACAATACTTTCCAAATGCTAAAGTTATTAATTTAGTCAGAGATCAAAGGGATGTGTTGTTATCTCAGAAATTTAAATGGCGAAGAAAGTTTTTAGGAGCAAAATCAATTCCTTTAATTGAAGCTATTAGGTCTTATGTTAACTATCATCCTATTCTAACTGCTAAAGTTTGGAATTCATCATTGTCATATACGGCTAATTATTTAGATCATCCTCGAGTTAAGATTGTTAAGTTTGAAGATTTGCTAAAAGATCCAAAAGTAATTGTTAAGGATATTTGTAGTTTTATAGAGATTGATTTCCAAGAAAAAATGCTAAATATCCCAGTAATAGGTTCATCAACAGAGAATGATACAAGTTTAGAGTTTAATATTGATAGTTCAAAAATGCATAAATGGAAAAATGGTGGTTTGTCAGAAAGTGAGATATATTTGTCACAAAAATTTTCTTCTAAAATGATGGATAGATTTGGATATAAACAAAAAGTTTTTTCTTCTCCACCATTGGCTATTATTTTCCAAATTATAACTTTCCCATTCAAGTTAGCTGTATCATTTATATTAAATATTCATAGAATGGGGAGTGTTTTTGAGGTAATAAGTAAAAGGTTTATTTAATGAAGATAGTTAATTTTTTTATTGTAGGAGCTCCAAAAGCAGGTACAACATCATTATATAATTACCTAAATGAATATTCTGAGATTGAGATGAGTACTATTAAGGAACCTAATTTTTTTTCTGATAAAGCTTTACAAGATCAGAAACTATATTATCAAAAAAAGAGAATCAAAACAATTGAAGAATACCATGCACTTTTTGAAAAAGATGGTTTAGTCTTAAGAGGTGAAGCTAGTGTTTCATATCTATTTTATAATGATGTTCCAAAGAGCATTTTCAAATATAACTCTAGTGCTAAGATAATTATTATGCTTAGAAATCCAATAGATAGGGCTTTTTCACATTATTTGATGGACTATAATCTAGGATTAATTAAAGATAGCTTTGATGAAATTGTCTATAATCTATCAAAAGATGATAAGGCAAATTTATTTTTTCAGCAATATATAGAAGTAGGTCAATATACTAAACAAATAAAGAGATATAAAAAGGTTTTTGCTAAAGACAATATTTATTTTGTAGATTATGATGATTTTAAAAATGAAACATCTACTGTAGTTCATAATATTGCTAAATTTCTTGGTGTTAGCAAAAATCCTAATTATGATTTTTCAAAAAAACATAATATATATAGAAGACCTAGAAATGTAATTATTAGTAATATTTATTCGTTTCCAATTGTCCGTCAATTTTTATCAAGATTTTTATCAGATAAATTTAGATATTTATTTAAAAATTTGCTTTTCCAAAAAGATAAAAAACCAAAGATTTCTTATAAAACAAGGGATTATTTAAAACAATATTTTGAGCATGACATTAGATTGTTATCTAAATTATTAAATAAAGATTTTACAAAATGGATAGATTAGGCTTAATTACAATAACATATAACTCTGCTGCTGTTGTTGAGCCATTTTTGAATTGTATTTGGCAGCAAACTTATACTAATTTTAGACTTTATGTAGTTGACAATTCTTCTGTTGATAATACTGTTTCAATCCTGCAAAAGGAAAATGATAAACGTTTATTTCTTATTGAAAACAAAGAAAATTATGGAGTTGCAAAGGCAAATAATCAAGCTATCTCTAATGCGATTGCAGATGGGTGTGATCAGATTTTGATAATTAATAATGATGTTACATTTGAGCCTGCTTTATTAGAGAAAATGCTTGAATTCCAATCAAAGAATAATTGTAGTTTGGTTGTTCCTAAGATTATGTATTATGACAACCCAAATAAGATTTGGTATGCTGGCAGTTGGTTTCTCAGTTATAATGGATACTTACCTATACATAGGGGGATGTCTGAAATTGATATAGGGCAGTATGATAAGATCTCAGAAGTAGAATATGCTCCAACATGCTGTTTGTTGGTTAGAAAAGAGGTGTTTGAAGATATTGGTGTAATGAACGAAAAATATTTTGTTTACTTTGATGATGTTGATTTTTGTTATCGATTACTTAAAGATGGTAAGCATAAAATATTTTATTGTCCTCATGTTGATTTTTTTCACAAAGTAGGAAGTTTAACAAAATCCTTTTATAAGAATAAAAAAAAGATTTTTAGGGGAGATTTTTTTATAAAACAAAATATTGCAAATCATATTTATTTTCTAAAGCAGATTGGCAGTTTTTCTGCTTATCTATTTATTGTTTGGTTATTTTTTAAGAATAACATTCGTTTTTTAATTAACTCTAAAATAAGAAAGAATATATCTACTTGGTGGTTGATTAATAAGTCGTATTTTCGAGGATTAAGAATGTGATTAATGAAGAATAAAGTTGCTATAATAGATACATTAGGTGCTCATGGTGGATCTTTCCATTTTTATACTTTTGGACAGTCTATTGGATTGATTAAAAGTGGTATTAAAACTAGTTTGTATACAAACAATGAAACAATTAATCCAAAGATTGATAGGCTTAATTTTTTCAGTTTTTATAAAAATGTTTTTGCAAGTAAGTCAAAGATAAGAAATGGTATCCAATGGATTTTTGGTTCTTTTCGATCTATTTTACATGCTAGATTTTCTGGCGTGTCTATTTTTCATTTTCATATTTTCTATACTAATATTTTAATTTTATTTAATATCGTATTTGTTAAATTATTATTTGGCAAGGTAGTTTTAACTGTTCATGATGTTTCTTCATTTGCTTCTACTAGAAAATCTATTTTTACATCTAAATTAGTATATAGAATTTCTGATTTATTAATTACTCATAATCAGTATAGTCTAAATGAAATTATTAAAATAGACAAACTATTTCAAAGAAAGTTACATATCATCCCACATGGAAATTATACTCCATTTATTAATATTCAGAGTAATAAAAAGAGATCACGAGAATATCTAAATTTACCAGCAGAAAAAAAGATATTATTATTTTTTGGAATGATTAAAAAGGTCAAAGGATTAGACATACTGTTAAATTCTTTTAAGGAGGTCATTCATAAAGATCCTAATATAGTTTTACTAGTTGCTGGTCGACTTTGGAAAAATGACTTTACTATTTATCAAGAAATTATTGAAAAAAATAATCTCTCAAATAATATCATCTTACATACAAGATTTATTCCCCATTATGATGTGGAACATTACTTTTGTGCGTCAGACTTAGTTGTTTTGCCATACAAGAAAATATATCAGAGTGGAGTATTAATGATGAGTTTAAGTTATAAAAAACCTGTTTTGGTTTCAGATTTACCTCCACTAAAAGAAGTTATAACAGATAATAAGAATGGGTTTTTATTTAAATCTGAAGATGTTAAAGATCTAACTAATAAGTTAAATTTTATTTTATCTGATAAATGTGATTTAAAAAGGATTGAGAGTAATGGAAGTAAGTTGATAAATAAAGAATTTAGTTGGGAGAAAATTGGAAGATTAACTGCTAAAGCATATAAAACTTTATAATTGTATTTTAGCAAAAAAAATCAATATGAAGAGTAGAATAAAGAAATGTTTGTTAAGTTCAGTTGAAAATTTTACTTATGTTTTAAATGATCCTAATATTCATATTAAGATAGAGAAGATTATTGAGCTATCTATTAAGGCATTCAGGAATGATAAGAAGATGCTTTTTTGTGGTAATGGGGGGAGTGCTTCTGATGCTCAGCATTTGGCCGCTGAATTAAGTGGTAAATTTTATGTTGATCGCCCTCCACTAAATGCTGAGGCACTTCATGTAAATTCATCTTTTATAACTGCTGTAGCTAATGATTATGGTTATGATGAGATTTATTCTAGAATGCTACAAGCTTCTGGAAGAGCTGGTGATATATTAATAGCAATTTCGACATCAGGTAATTCTACTAATGTAATTAAGGCAATTAAAAAAGCAAAAGAAATTGGAATAATAACTATAGGTTTAACAGGCAAGAAGACTGGAGATATGGATAGTATTTGTGATGTGATAATAAAGGCTCCAACTAATGATACACCTAGAGTTCAGGAAATGCATATTTTAATTGGTCATATAATTTGTCAGCTGATTGAGGAAAAGATTTTTCCAAATGCATAAATATGACACATTATTTCTAGATAGGGATGGGGTAATTAATAAGAAGTTAGAAGGGAGATATGTGCGTAATTTTTCAGAATTTGAGTTTATAAATGGAGCTTCAAATGCTATTTCTCGACTTAGCAATGTATTTAATCGTATATTTATTATTACTAATCAACAAGGAATTGCTAAAGGTATAATGTCTGAGGCTGATTTGAACGTATTACATGTTAAAATGATTGATAAAATTAAATATGATGGAGGTCGGATAGATAAAGTATATTTTTGCCCTCATTTGGCAGAGATAGATTGTATGTGTAGAAAACCTAAAACTGGCATGATAGAAAATGCAATAAAAGAATATCCTATGATAGTTATCGAGGATTCATTTTTGATTGGAGACTCTGATACTGACATTGAGGCAGGTTTTAGAATGGGGCTGAAGAGTTTTAAGCTTAGTAATAATTTTACTTTAGCAAAATGGACTGATTCTTTACTTTCTTAAGTAGAAGATTTTATTAGTTTTGTAAAAAAAAGATAAGTGTTCGCTACAGAGTATAATATTTTGTTTGCATTTTTGACATCATTTGTCACGACTTATGTGGCAATACCTAAGGTTATATTTTTTGCAGATAAGTATAGACTTTCAGATGTTCCAGGAGAAAGAGCATCACATGAGAGGAGTATACCTATTTTTGGAAGTATTGCGATTTTTTCTGGTTTTATTTTTTCTCTTCTTTTTTGGGCAGAGTTAGATAAAATACAGTTTCTTGTGGTTAGTTTTTTAATAATTTTCTTTGTTGGTGTTATTGATGATTTACTTGGTTTAACACCATATAAAAAACTTATTGGCCAAATTATATCTATACTTATTGTAATCTATCTTGCTGATATAAAGATTGATAATATGCACGGTGTTTTGGGGATCCATCAGCTTTCTGATTTATCAGCTACATTGTTTACTACATTTGTAGTTGTTGTAATAATTAATGGATTCAACTTAATTGATGGTGTAGATGGATTAGCATCAGGATTAGGAGCATTATCTTCCTTTTTATTTGGATTGCTAACGCTTTTTATGGGGCAATTTGATATAGCAATTATTTCTTTTTCATTAATGGGTTCTTTGTTGGCATTTTTAAAATACAATTTTCATCCTGCTAGAATTTTTATGGGTGATTCTGGATCATTAGTTGTTGGTATGATTTTATCAATTTTGGCAATAAATACTGTCAAGCATGGATTAGTTTTTGAAATAATGTCATTTCCAAATAAGGGCCCATTAGTAGCAATAGGATTTTTAGCAATACCACTTTTTGATTCTTTGAGAGTTTTTTTAGTTAGAATTAGAAATGGAAAGAATCCTTTGTATCCAGGAAGAGAACATATTCATCATGCTTTGTTAGATTTGGGACTTGGGCATAAAAGAACATCGGGAGCTTTATATTTATTAAGTGTTTTGTTAATAATTATTACTTATTTTTTACTTGCTTTAAATATAAATTTCTCAATTGCTATTTTAGCTTTTATTAGTTATTTGATATTTATAATTCCTTTTTATTTACTTAGAAAAAGAAAATGATGAAGCGTTTTTTTTTTTATGTATTTTTTTTGCTCACACATATTCTCTACTCGCAGCATACTAATTTAACTTTAAATACTTCTTTAACTTCAGATTTAGATAGATTTTTATATTCTAATAAAACTGATATTCATACTTCATGTAGACCTATAATTAAATCTAATTTAAGTTTTTCAATCGATTCAGCTATTGCTAGATATTATGTAAGTAATTACAAGAATGTTTATATGAGAAAATTGTTTTCTGAACATTTGTTTATACTTGGCGGCAATGATTATAATGTAATTGTCTCTCCTATATTTCATTTTTCTAAAGGAAAAGATTTAATTGATTCGGATAATACATTTGTTAACTCTAGAGGATATTTGATTGAAGCAGATTTAGGAAATAAATTTTCTTTTTCAACTTCATTTGTTGAAAATCAAGCAATTTTTCCAAACTACTTGGATTCATACATAAGAGATAATCGAGTTGTTTTAGGACAAGGTTATGCAAGAAATTTTAAGGGTACAGGCTTTGATTATGCTATGTCCTCAGGATATGTAAGCTATGTGCCAAATACTAATTTTTATTTACAGTTTGGACATGGTAAAAACTTTATAGGAGATGGATACCGATCTTTATTACTTTCAGATAATACTTTTAATTATCCTTATTTAAAGATCCAAACAAATTTTAGAAAAGTACAATACACTACTGTTTATGCAGAGTTAATGGATATTAATTATTTTAAAATCTATGATTTGCCTACTTCAGGACAGATGGGCTATCCTAAAAAATATTTATCACTACATTATCTAAGTTACAATATTAATAACAGATTTAATTTATCATTTTTTGAGTCTGTTATTTGGAAGATGAATAATAATCCTAATTCTCATAGTTTTGATATTAATTATTTAAACCCAATTACATTGATTAATCAAATTAGTAATAATGAAGAATCACCAAATAATGTATTTTTAGGAATTAATTCTAGATATGCTTTTAGTTCTTCATATTTTTATGGTCAATTACTAATTGATAATTTTAGTTGCCTTAATTTGAATAATCTTGATAGTTACTGGGCAAATAACATTGGTTTTCAATTAGGCTATAAAATTTTCAATCCTTTTAGTATCAGTAGACTTACATTACAGACAGAATATAATTATGTTAGGCCATATACATATGCTCATAATAATCCTTTCCAAAATTATGGGCATTATAATCAGTCATTGTCTCATCCATTAGGGGCTAATTTTTCTGAAATACTTTTTATCGGTAATTATAAATGGAAACGATTTGCAATAGATGCTAAAATTATGTTTGCTAAACAAGGTAAAGACTTTCAAGGAGATTCTATTTCATACGGAGCTAATGTCTATTATTCAACAGGAACTTATGCAAATGCGCAAGGATTAACTGGTATTAGTTCAGGCCGCCCTTCCGATTATGGGGTTGAAATGTATCAAGGTAATCTAACAACAATTAATTTTAGAAGTTTGAATATATCTTACATTATTAATCCTGTTACAAATTTAAAAATAAATATAGGTATTATTTTAAGAAAATCTAGTAACATTGATGGGGATATGAAGACCCGTTTTATTAATTTTGGTATTATGAGTGATTTGTTTAATCGTTATTACGATATTTAATGGGTTTATTTTTAGCACTTGAAACAACAACTAGAAATTGTTCTGTTGCTCTTTTTGATAATAAAAAATTAATTAAGCTAAAAGAAAAAGTTTCTAAAGAGTATTCTCATGCTGAGCAACTTACTTTATTTATTGAGGAGGTTGTAAAAAGAGCAGATATTAGTTTACAAGAAATTGATGGTATTGCGTTAAGTAAAGGTCCTGGTTCATATACTGGATTGCGTATTGGGACTTCTACAGCAAAAGGCTTGTGTTATTCTTTAGATATTCCATTAGTTTCGGTCTCCACTTTAAAAGCAATGGCATATGGGATGTCACAAAAAAGAGATTCTCAGATCTTTTGCCCAATGATTGATGCTAGAAGAATGGAAGTTTTTTCATCTTTTTATGACAAATCAAATAATGAGATTCGAGGCATCCAAGCTGATATTATACATGAAAATATTTATGATAATTTTCTAAAAGAAAAAATTTTATTTTTTGGTGACGGCTCTCTCAAGTGCAAGAATATTATAGTTAATTCTAATGCATATTTTATTGATAATATATTCCCATCAGCAAAAGATATTGGGGCATTAGCGTATAACAAATTTTTAGATAATGATTATGAAGATATCGCTTATTTTGAACCGTATTATCTTAAAGATTTTATCCCGGGAGCAAAGAAAAAGTTTTAAAATGATCTTCTTCTTTTAGCTTTTGCATTATATCGACTTTTAAATGATGATTTTCCTGATGTAAAGCTTTTTTCTGGATTGACTCTTTTTTTCTTGTCTTTTGATGATTTGTTTCTTCTTTTTTTTATACCTTCTCTATCCCATGATGTATCTTCATTTTTCTTTCTAGAACTTGATTTTTTTTCGCCTCTCTTTTCTTTTCTAGTTGATGATTTTGATCCAGGAGCTTGAGAGATTTCAACATTTACTTTATTACCATTCCAATCTGCATTAATTAGATTTTCTAAAATATCACTTTTAAAGTTTGATGGTATTTCAAAAAATGAAAATTTTCTCATAATATCAATTTTTCCAATAGGGATATTTCTGTTTTTTGTAAATTCGTTAATTAAGCCAATTAGATTGTGAGTTTGTAAATTTTTATCTTTTCCAAGATTAATAAAGAATCTTGTATGGCCTTTTTCTGCAAAGCCTATTCTTTCTGCTTTATTTTTGCTCTTTTCAAGTTTTTTATTTTTGTTTAAGATATTTAAATCAGGGGCGTTTTTATAAAAGGATAGGAATCGATTAAACTCTGTAGAAACAAAATGTTTGATTAGTTGTTCTTTATCGAGATGAGCTAATTTTTCTTCAATAGACGGTAGATATTTTTCTATTTGCTGATTTATATTGGTGTCCACAACTTTATCAACTAATTTCATTAATTGAATTTGACAAATTTCATCACCATTAGGCACTTTTTTTGGGACTAAATCTCGCTTAATCATTTTTTCAATATTTTTTAACTTTCGTCCATCTCTGCTGTGTGCAATTATAATTGAGATTCCTTTTTTGCCAGCTCTGCCTGTTCTGCCTGATCTATGTACATATACTTCATTATCATCAGGTAGATTGTAATTAATCACATGTGTTATATTATTAATATCAATTCCTCTTGCAGCTACATCAGTAGCTACTAATATTTGGATTTTCTTTTTACGAAATCTTCCCATAACATTATCCCTTTGAGCTTGAGATAATTCTCCGTGAATAGCATCTGCATTATATCCATCTTGCATTAATTTATCTGCAATATTGCTAGTTTCTCTTCTTGTTCTACAGAAAACAATTCCATAAATATTTGGATTTACATCGCAAATTCTTCTTAAGGCTTTATACCTGTCGTTTGCATTAACCATGTAATAGTGATGTTCCACATTTTTAGTCCCTTCATTTCTGCTTGCAACTTCAATAGTTTTTGCATTACGCATATAGTTGTTACTGATTCTCATAACCTCTTTTGGCATAGTTGCAGAAAATAGAAGAGTTTGTTTGCTGTCTGATGTTTCATCTAGTATAATGTCTAAATCATCTTTGAACCCCATATTTAGCATTTCGTCTGCTTCATCTAGAATAACAACTTCTATATTTCTAAGTTTTAATGCTTTTCTATTAATTAGATCAATCACCCTACCAGGTGTTCCTACAATAATTTGCGATCCTGATTTTAATGATTTTATTTGTGGTACAATACTAGATCCTCCATATACAGGTGTTACTTTTAAATCTTTAGTATATTTTGAATAAGACTGCATATCTTTTGAAATTTGCAGGCATAATTCTCTAGTAGGACAGAGGATGATTACTTGTGGTAGTTTCCTTTTGACTTCAATTTTATTTAGTATTGGTAGTCCAAAAGCTGCTGTTTTGCCAGTACCTGTTTGAGCAAGTGCAATAAGATCAGTATTGTTTTCCAATAAATATGGGATTGATTCTTGTTGAATTGGTGTTAGGTTTATAAATCCTAATTCAGATATAGCTTTCTGAATATGCTTATTTAATCTTATTTCCGCAAATTTCATACTCTTAATTTTTGCAAAAATACTCTTATATAGGACAAAAGTGGATTATTTACAGTATTTATAAGAAATAATAGTTTTATACTACTATAAAACTAGTCAAATTTTTGCTTCTTTTTTTATTAGTTAAAGTGTATTTTTGCATTATAAATAAATTTTATTTTAAAAGATGAGTATATATAATTTTTCTGATAGGCATATAGGTGCTAATACTAATACAATTAAAGAAATGTTGGAAGCAGTAAAAGCATCTTCAATTCAACAATTAATTAATGAAACAGTTCCTGAAAAAATACATGTAAAAGAAGAAATGAATTTACCAGCTGCTTTATCTGAAAGTAGCTTTATGGAGCACATGAAATTAATTGCTAGAAAAAATAAGAATTATCGTTCTTACATAGGAATGGGGTATTTTAATACTATATTACCGGGAGTAATTCAAAGAAATATATTAGAAAATCCGGGTTGGTATACTGCATATACCCCTTATCAGGCAGAAATCGCACAAGGAAGATTAGAAGCATTATTAAATTTTCAAACTATGGTTATAGACTTAACAGGTATGGAAATTGCTAATGCATCACTTTTAGATGAAGGTACAGCTGCTGCTGAAGCTATGACTATGTTATTTAGCTGTAGGTCAAGAGTGAAGAAGAAAGAAAATAGTGTAAAGTTTTTTGTTTCAGAGCAATGTTATCCTCAGACAATAGAAATTATTAAAACTAGAGCTCTTCCTTTGGGTATTGAATTAGTTATTGGAGATCATAATACTGTGAATTTAGATCGGACTTTTTTTGGATCTATTTTACAATATCCTGGAAAATATGGTGATGTTAAAGACTATTCAGGTTTTATAAAGGAAATTAAAAATCATGAAGCTGGAGTTATAGTGGCAGCAGATTTATTAAGTTTGACTTTACTAACTCCACCAGGAGAATGGGGTGCTGATGTAGTGGTAGGTTCTACCCAAAGATTTGGCATACCAATGGGTTATGGAGGCCCTCATGCAGCATTTTTTGCAACCTTCAATAAATATAAAAGAAATATTCCTGGAAGAATTATTGGCATTTCTGAAGATGCAAATGGCAATAGAGCTTTAAGAATGGCTTTGCAAACAAGAGAGCAGCACATAAGAAGAGAAAATGCAACATCCAATATTTGTACTGCACAAGTTTTATTAGCAGTAATGGCTGGAATGTACGCTGTATATCATGGTCAAGGAGGTTTAAGATCTATTAGTAAAAAAATCCATTCTTTGACTGCTACTTTAGCTGAAGGGTTAACTCAATTAGGTTATCATCAGATAAATACCGTGTATTTTGATACTTTGAAAATAGGTGTTGGTAATGTATCAATGGAAAATATAAAGACTTATGCTGAAGATGCTAAAATAAATTTTAATTATATCGATGATCAAACATTATCAATTAGTATTGATGAAAAAGATGCATTAGACAATATTAATGATATTTTAGAGATTTTTGCAAAGAGTTGTAATCATTCTGATTCTACAGATTTGATAAATGAAGTTCTTAGTGGAGATTATACTGAGGCTACTGCTCGTATTCCAGATAGTTTATATAGAAGATCAAACTTTATGCAAAATGATGTTTTTAATAAGTTTCATTCTGAATCAGATATGATGAGATATATTAAAAGTTTAGAAAACAAAGATTTATCTTTAACTCATTCAATGATACCATTAGGTTCTTGTACAATGAAGTTAAATGCAGCTTCAGAATTGTTTCCTTTAAGTTGGTCAGAGTTTGGAAATCTTCATCCATTTGCTCCGGCAAATCAGGCGAGGGGTTATCATATTTTATTTCATGAGTTAGAAGAAATGCTTTGTGAGATTACTGGATTTGCCTCTATTAGCTTACAGCCTAATTCTGGTGCTCAGGGAGAATTTGCAGGCCTTATGGTTATTAGAGCATATCATTTTAGTAGAGGAGATGAACATCGGAATATTTGTTTAATACCATCTTCAGCACATGGAACAAATCCTGCTTCTGCTGTAATGGCTGGTATGAAGGTTGTTGTAACACCTTGTGATGAGAATGGTAATATTGATGTTGTAGCTTTAAAAGAAAAAGCATTAGAGCATTCTGAGTATCTCTCATGCTTAATGATTACTTATCCTTCTACGCATGGTGTGTATGAAAAAGATATTATTGAGGTTACTAAAATAATACATGATAATGGAGGACAAGTTTACATGGACGGAGCAAACATGAATGCTCAGGTAGGGGTAACAAATCCTGCAATTATAGGTGCTGATGTTTGTCATTTAAATTTACATAAAACTTTTGCTATTCCTCATGGTGGTGGTGGCCCTGGTATGGGACCAATTGGTGTAGTTGAACATTTAACACCCTTTTTACCAAATAGTCCTTTAGTGAAAATGGGTGGTGAAAAAGGAATGTCAATTTCTTCGGCCCCATGGGGGAGTGCTTTAGTCTTAACCATTTCATATGCATACATTAAAATGTTAGGTTCTAGGGGCTTAAGATCTTCTACTGAAATTGCAATTTTAAATGCAAATTACATTAAAGAAAAACTAAGCAACTATTTTGATATATTGTACACAGGAGACAACAACAGAATAGCTCATGAAATGATTGTAGATTTTAGAATGTTTAAAAAAGATGGTATTGAGGTTGTTGATATAGCAAAGAGGCTTATGGATTACGGTTTTCATGCACCAACTGTTTCTTTTCCAGTTGCGGGTACTTTAATGATTGAGCCAACTGAAAGTGAAAGTATGAGTGAATTAGATAGGTTTTGTGAATCAATGATAGCTATTAAATCAGAAATTGAAGAAGTAATAACAGGCAAAGTTAAAGTAGATGAAAGTGTATTGAAGAATGCTCCCCATACTATGGAAATGGTTGTTAATGACCAATGGGATTTTGTATATTCAAGAGAAAAGGCAGTTTATCCGTTACATTGGATTAGAGAGAATAAATTTTGGCCTTCGGTAAGGAGAGTTAATGATGCATATGGCGATAGAAATTTAATTTGTTCTTGTTCACCTGTTTCAGATTATATTTAGTAGCTTAACTTTGCTGTATTTAGCTTTGTAGTTTGTGTTACTTAACTTATATTTGCCATACTAATAAAATTAAAAAAATATAAAAAATGAAAAAACAATTACTCTTCGTATGTGTATTTTTAATTACGATAGCAACTTTTGCACAGCAAGCAAAACATTTGCAAAATGATAATTTATTAAAAGACAATTTATATCTATCAACTCAACCTAGTACAATATTACCTGCATCTTCTTCTATTGCTCCTGCAAACCCTATTTGGTATGATGACTGTTCTGATGCAAATAATTGGGTGTTTACAAATACTAGTACTTTAGGTATTGATTGGGAAATTTGGACGGACCCTCAGTTATATCCAGCGGCATCATCTTCTGGAGTAGTACCACTTGCTATGGAAACTGCTTCAAATGGGTTTTTATTTATTAGTTCTGATTTAGATGGTGGGGGAACAGATTTTGATGGTACTCCAATTATTGC
>MDSV01234101.1_pt1 | contig 17349 bp, 15 predicted proteins | sample 810851 | NCBI WGS metagenome assembly MDSV01 (sample SAMN05326640, study PRJNA326480) | marine metagenome | isolation source: seawater | place: Atlantic Ocean: North East | collected 2012 | reverse complement strand
GAGGTGGCTGAGCGGTTGAAAGCACTGGTCTTGAAAACCAGCAACGGGGCAACTCGTTCGTGGGTTCGAATCCCACCCTCTCCGCCATTAAATTTTAAACTTTTTAAAGAGACTAGAAACTTTATTTTTTTTAAGAGCTATATTTGAGACGTTGTTTTGATAGAAATTATATATAACCTCATCTTCAAAGTCTAAAAACTTATCTAAATCAACTAACTCATTTTTGTTTAGTTTATTAATATAAAACCTAACAAAAGAACTTAATAAAATATCCATTTCTTTAGTTCCTCTATAAGAAGACCTGTATAAAAGTTTCTTTTTCAAAGTTTCAAATTCATCCATAAATATAATATATATTAATTAATGAGTATTAATAAAAAAATCAATTATTTATTCAATGAAGTTTCTAGCATAAAAGGAGTGGGTAAAAAAATCTCTTCATATTTAAAAAATAAAAAAATTGAAAAAATAAACGATCTTTTGTGGAATGCCCCATATTCTTATACTGATCGAAGTAATATGGTGACCTTAAATAAGCTTGAAATTGGTAAAATTCTCACAATTAAGATCAAAGTAATCAAGTATAATTTCCCAAGAATACGAAATCTTCCTAATAAAGTAAGTTGTGAAGACTCATATGGTAAAATTGATATTATTTTTTTTAATAGTAGAGAGGGTTATATAAGAAAGGTTATGCCGTTAAATTCTTGGGTAGTTATAAGTGGAAAAATAAATTATTATAAAAATAAGTATCAAATAACTAATCCCGATTATATTACAGCTACAACAAATATAGATTATGTAAAAAAAAATATACCAAAATATTCATTGACTGAAGGGTTGAACGAAAAATCTTATAGAAAAATAATAGATGAGGTCTTAAAAAACCTACCAGATATAAAAGAATGGTATTCAGATGAATTTTTAAAAGATATGAAATTTACTGATTGGAAATCTTCTATAATTAAAATACACACATCAAAAAATGACAAAGATTTAAATTCAAATTCATATAGAAGATTAGCTTATGATGAAATTTTTTCTAATTTACTAGTAATCTCAGAAAATAGAAAAAGACTTAGAAAAAAAAAGAAAAAATCAAAGATATTTAATAAGAAGGCCTCTTCTGCAATATTAAAATCTCTTGAGTTTAGATTAACTAGTGATCAAATTAACACTATTAATGAAATAGAAAATGACTTGAAGTCTAAAAATAAGATGTTTAGAATTCTCCAAGGAGACGTTGGTTCCGGAAAAACAATTGTTTCTTTAATATCAATTGCTAACACTTGTGAGGCAGGTTACCAGTGTGCTTTAATGGCGCCAACGGAAATACTAGCAAGTCAACATTATTTTTTAGCAAAAAAAATCTTTAAAAATTTAAATATAAAAATTGAATTGTTAACCTCCAAAATGGACAATAAAAGAAGAAAAGAAATTATAAATTTAATTGAAAATAAAAAAATTGATTTTTTAATTGGCACACATTCGCTTTTCCAAGAAAAAGTTAAATTTAAAAAACTTGGTCTAATAATTATTGATGAACAACATAAGTTTGGTGTAAGGCAAAGAATGAAGTTAGCTGAAAAAGGAGGAATCAATTGTGATGTGTTGTTGATGTCTGCTACTCCAATACCTAGAACAATGATTTTGACAATTTATGGCGATATGGATGTATCAAAAATTAAAGAAAAACCAAATAATAGAAAAAAAATATTAACCCTAAGCAAGCCTGAAACTAAAATAAATGAATTGTGGCCGTTAATCAAAAAAAATATAGATAATAAAGATCAAATTTTTTGGGTTTGTCCATTAATTGAGGAGTCTAAAAAACTTAACTATTCATCAGCTTTAAAGAGATTTGATTTACTTAAAAAAAAATTTCCAGGTAAAGTTGGTTTGATTCATGGGGGGTTAGAAAAGGATGAAAAAGATCAAGTTCTCAAAAAGTTTTTAAAAAACGAAATTAGTATTTTAGTTTCAACTACTGTAATTGAAGTTGGTATAGATTTTCCAAATGCAAATTTAATTATAATAGAAAATTCTAACAAATTTGGACTAGCTCAATTACATCAATTAAGAGGTAGGGTTGGTAGAGGTACAAAACAGGGAATGTGTATTCTTTTGTACAAAGGTACCCTTAGTCAAAATGGTATTAAAAGAATTAAAATTTTGAAATCCACAAATGATGGTTTTGTTATCGCTGAAGAAGATATGAAGTTAAGAGGCCATGGTGACATTATGGGTTTTAAACAAAGTGGAATAAAGTTCTATAAAATAGCGGACCCTGTTTTACATGCTGATCTTTTCAATATTGCTGAAAAAAAAATTGTAGAGATTCAAAAGCTTAAAAGTCTTAATAAGTATAATTTTTTATTAAAGCTTTTTGATAGAGCTGAAATAATAGATAAAGAATTACTAAATTAATTTGGATCAGATGTTCCCGCTGAAACTATAAATTTAGATGCTTGCTCAAAAGAAATATCTAAATATATTAAGTCTTTTTTTGGTATCATGAGTAAAAAACCACTAGTTGGATTTGGTGTAGTAGGTACAAAAACATTCACTAAATCTTCTGTTATTTTTTTACTAATTTCACCTTTATTATCTTTTGTTGCAAACCCTACGGCCCAAATACCTTTTCTTGGATATTCAAATAAGACTACACTTTTTTTCTTTTTATCATTTTGTGTAAAACTTTCTGTCATTTGACCTAGGGCTGAATATATGGTCCTAAGTATAGGAATTTTTTTTAAAAGACTATTTAATAGATCAATAATTTTTTTACCTAAAAAAGAAAGAGATAACCACCCTATAAAAGTTATTATGAATAATGAAATTATAATTTCGATACCCGGTATGTCAAAGGGCAAATAGTGATTTGGATTAATCTCTTTTGGTAAAATTTTCGTAGAAATTTTAATTACAAAGAGTGTGAGATAAAGAGTAAAAGCTAGAGGTATAAGGACTACAGCTCCTGTTAAGAAATAATTACGTATTCTTCCAAATAAAGGTTTTTTAATTTTTTTTTTATCCATTAAACATCACAGAAAATATAAAAATAAATGCATTTGGTTTTTTTGTCATTAATGATAGAATCTAGTTTAATGAAATATAACATAAATAGAAGAGATTTTCTCGGTTTATTTGGATGTGGGTGTTGCGGATTTATTCTACCATCATGTTCAACAGTGCCGGTAACTGAACGTAAGCAGCTTACAATTATACCCGAAAGCACTGTGAATCGTCAAGCTATGGCAGCCTATGAACAATTTAAATCTAAAGCTAAGCTAGTCACAAAAGGTAAAGAATTAGAAAAAATAATTACTATTGGTAAAAAAATAGAAAAATCTGTATCAACTTTTTTTCTCAAAAAAGATGGAGTTGACCCGACTACAAATTTTGGTTGGGATTATATTTTAGTTAATAATGATAAAATAAAAAATGCATGGTGCATGCCAGGTGGTAAAATTGCTGTTTATACTGGTATGCTCAAAGTTACACAAAATGACAATGCATTGGCAGTGGTCATGGGTCATGAAATAGCACATGCAGTTGCAAAACATTCTATAGAAAGACAAAGCCAAGCTATGACAATACAAATTGGAACTCAGATAGCAGATGTGTTTCTCGGAGGGGCTATAAATAGAACGCGTAATACTGTAGGTAGAGCTAGTGGTCTAGATATATTTCAACTTGGTATAATGAATCCCTTTGGTAGAAAACAAGAAACAGAGGCAGATTATTTAGGTTTAATTTTTGCTTCACTGTCAGGTTATGACATAAGAGCATCGGTAAAATTTTGGCAAAGAATGTCTGAAGCAAATAAAGGAAAAGAGCCGCCACAATTTTTAAGCACACATCCATCAAGTAAAAATAGAATTTCAAACCTAAAAAAATGGATAAACGAGATTATTGTTGAATATCCACCAATAGTTTAATTATTAGTGGTGAGCCCTGATGGACTCGAACCATCGACACCCTCCTTAAAAGGGAGGTGCTCTACCAACTGAGCTAAGGGCCCTGGAAAAAATGTTTTACATTTAATCTTAAGTAATATCAAACGAATTTTATCTCTAATAAAGATTAATATATTTGTTATAAAAATTATCAAAAGTTCCTTGTTTAATGTTTTCCCTTATTTTGCTCATGAACTGTTGATAAAAGCAAACATTGTGTAAAGAAATTATCATGGAAGCTAATAATTCATTAGTTTTAATTAGGTGATTTAAATAACTCTTAGAATAATTTTTTAGATTTCTTATATCGTTATTTTTATCCAAAGGAGACTTGTCATATTGGTATTTGGAATTTTTTAGATTGATTCTTCCTTCCCATGTGAAAGCTAAACCTGTTCTGCCTGAGCGTGTTGGAATGACGCAGTCAAACATATCAACCCCCCTTTTTACAGCACCTAAAATATCAGATGGTGTGCCTACTCCCATTAAATATCTTGGCTTATGATTTGGCATTAATTTTACAATATTGTCTAAAACATCAAACATCTGCTCTTGAGTTTCTCCAACTGCAAGTCCACCTACTGCGTAACCATTAAAATCAATATTAATTAAATTTTCTAGACTTTTTTCTCTTAGATCTTTAAATAAACCACCTTGAATAATTCCAAATAAAGCTTTCTCTTGGTTATTGCCGAATTCAGTTTTTGATCTTTTTGCCCAATCACTAGAGGTATTAATTGCACTTAAAATTTTTTTTTTGTCAGATGTTAATTTCGGGCATTCATCTAAAACCATCATTATATCAGAGTCTATAGATTTTTGTATTTGAATACTTTTCTCAGGACTTAAAATAAATTTTTTTCCATCTACATGTGATGAAAATATTGCGCCTATTTCTTTGTCGATTTTATTAAGTTTTGAAAGAGACATTATTTGAAAACCACCTGAGTCAGTTAAAATAGGCTTTTGCCAGTTCATAAAATTATGAAGTCCATCAAAACTTTGTAGTACTCTCGTTCCGGGTCTAATCATTAAATGATATGTGTTTCCAAGAATAATTTGTGTGCCAGCTCTTTGAACATCCTCTACAAACAAGCCTTTAAGGGTTCCTTGAGTACCCACTGGCATGAAAGCAGGCGTGTCTACAATTCCTCTTTTAGTATTTATTCTTCCAAGTCTAGCTTTTTCATTTTGAGTTATAAGCTCAAAAGAGAATTTTTTCTTACTCATTCAAACGGTTATTTTAAACTTAGACTTATAATCTTGTCTGGTTCAGAAACTGATCCGTTTGGACCATCGCCTTTTTTTATCTTATCAACTGATTCCATTCCTTTAACTACTTTACCAAAAACAGAATATTGTCTATCTAAATGTGGAGCCGGTGCAAAACAAATAAAAAATTGACTATTCGCGCTGTTTGGATCGGCAGATCTAGCCATTGATAAAGTTCCTCTTTCGTGTGCGATATTACTAAACTCAGCTTTTAAATTTGGAAGACTTGAACCACCAGTCCCTGCTAAGGATAAATCGAAACTAGAATTGGATGAATTCCCAAATTCAATATCACCTGTTTGAGCCATAAAACCATCTATCACTCTATGGAAAACTACGTTATTATATTTGCCTTCACTAGCTAAAGTTTTAAATCTCTCAACATGATTTGGAGCAGCATCAGGAAAAAGTTCGATTTCGACATTTCCATCTTTTAATTTTAAAATCATAGTATTTTCTTGTGTAAAACTATTATTATTAATTAACAAAAAAAGCAAAATAAATAAAAAAAATATTTTTTTCATTAAAGTTTATTTTTTAAAGCAGTTATTGCTGATTTTGTAAGAAACTTACCTATATTGCCATTCAACTTAGCTATTTCCTTAACAAATTTAGATGAGATTATTTGATTTTCGACATCCGACATCAAAAAAATTGTCTCGATTTTATCATTTAATTTTTTGTTCATACCAGCTAATTGGAATTCATATTCGAAGTCTGAAACAGCTCGAAGCCCTCTGATAATAAGGTTTGCTTTATATTTTTTACAAAGGTCTATTGTAAGGTTATCAAAAGATGTAACGATTACTTTTTTTTTATTTAATCTTAGGTCTTTAAATAAGGAATCTCTTATAATTGATATTCTTTCTTCTATAGAAAAAAAATATTCTTTTTCAATATTGTCAGTTGTTGCGACAATTATTCTGTCAACAATTTTTAAAGATTTTTTAATCACATCAATGTGACCATATGTTATCGGATCAAATGTTCCTGGATAAATAGCTGTTCTCATTTATTGAATATTATTATCTATTTTTATTGCCGATACAACTTTTTCTGCACCTGATAATTTTTTAATCCTTACTCCTTGGGTATTACGCCCTGCTACTCTTATTTCCTTAACAGCACACCTCATTATACTTCCTTTGTCAGTAGAAAGGATTATTTCATCGTTATCTTCTACTATAAGTGTCGAAGCTACGTTTCCGTTCCTTTCAGAATTGACTATACTTATAATGCCTTTTCCTCCTCTATTAGTAACTCTATAATCCATATAAGACGACCTTTTGCCATAACCATTTTCGGTAACAGACAAAACAAATTTATTTAAACCATTTTTAATTTTTTTATCGGATTTTATTGTTTTATCATCAATTTTTGGGTTATCTAACACAGATAGAGAAATAACCCTGTCATCACTGTTTAATTGCATTCCTCTAATACCTTTTGATGATCTTCCCTTAAATAATCTTAATTTTTTAGACATGAATCTTATGCATTTTCCTTTTAAAGTGCTAAGCATAATATCTTGATCGTCCCTGCAAATCTTAACGCCTACTATCTTGTCGTTTTCTTCAAGTTTCATAGCAATTTTACCATTAGCATTAATATTTGAAAAATCTTCTAAAGAATTTTTTCTAACATTTCCATTTGCTGTAACAAAAATAACCATTAATTTTTTCCATTCACTTTCATCCTCAGGTAAAGGCATGATAGAACTTATTTGGTGATGGCTTTTTAATGGTAGTAAATTAAATATAGATTTACCTTTAGAACTAGCTGTGCCCTCAGGTATTTTATAAGCTTTTATTTTGTATGCTAATCCCTGAGTAGAAAAAAATAAAACTGGGGTATGTGTATTAGCTGTAAAAATTTGAATTACAAAATCTTCGTCTCGAGTAACTATTCCTGTTTTCCCTTTCCCTCCCCTTTTTTGGGGTTTTAAAGAAGTCAGTGCACTTCTTTTGATGTAACCTTGTTTCGTAATATTAATAACTACTGACTCTTTCTGTATCGTTTCTTCGACATTGTAATTTAATACTGCGTCTATGATTTGTGTTCTTCTATCGACACCATATTTTAATTTAATATTCTCAAGCTCATCTATCATAAGTTTATTAAGTTCTTTTTTTGAGCCAAGAATTTTTTTAAAGCCTGTTATCAGTTCAGATAATTTTTTTAATTCAATTTCTATTTCACTGATTCCGTAAGCTGTTAATTTTTGAAGCCTTAATTCTAAAATAGATTCTACTTGTTTCTCAGATAGTTGGTAATTAGAAACATTTGACTTGTTTTCGATAAGTTTTACTAACTTTACACTTTTTTTAATTTTCCATTTTTTTGCTAAAAGATTTTTTTTTGCAGACAATGAATCTTTTGAGTTTTTTATTATTTTTATAATGCTGTCGATATTTTCAACCGCTGTAGCTAAGCCAATAAGTACATGGGCTCTTTCTTCAGCTTTTTTTAAGTCATACTTAATTCTCTTTGTTGTTGTTTCTTCTCTAAATTTTACGAATTCAGATATAAATTCTTTTAAGTTTAAAATTTTTGGTTTATTTTCAACTATAGCAAGTGTATTAAAGCCAAACGAACTCTCCACATTTGTAAGTTTGTAAAGTTGTCTTTTAATTGTTTCTGGTTCAACTGCCCTTCTCAGTTCTAAAACAACTCTTATGCCTTCTCTGTTTGATTCATCTCTTATGTCTCTAATTCCTTCAATTTTTTTATCTCTTGCTAATTGCGCAATTCTCTCGTTTAAAATTGATTTGTTAATCTGATAGGGAATTGATTTAATTATAAGAAGATTTCTTCCATTCTTTTTTTCTTCAACTTCAATCACACCTCTTATCTTAAAAGAACCACGACCTTTATTGTAGCCTTGTTTAATTATATCTTTTCCTATAATTAGGCCGCCGGTTGGAAAATCAGGTCCTGGAATATGTTTCATCAATTGGCCGATTGTTATCTCTTTGTTATTTATATACGCAATGGTTCCATTTATTATCTCTTTAAGATTATGAGGCGGTATACTTGTTGCCATACCTACTGCTATACCTCCTGCACCGTTTACTAAAAGATTAGGATACTGTGAAGGTAACACAGTTGGTTCTCTTTCGGTTTCATCATAATTGTTTCTATAATTTACTGTCTCCTTCTCTAAATCTTCGGTCAAATGTTGAGCAATCTTGCCTAATTTTGTCTCTGTGTACCTCATAGCTGCAGGAGGATCTCCATCAATGGATCCAAAATTACCTTGGCCTTCAATTAAAGGTAAGCTCATTGAAAAATCTTGAACTAATCTAACCAAGGCTTCGTATACTGCTTGATCACCATGCGGATGGTATTTACCTATTACATCACCAACTATTCTTGCGGATTTTCTAAAAGGTTTAGACCAATCATAGCCTGCTTTGTACATTGCATAAATAATTCTTCTATGTACTGGTTTTAAACCATCTCTTACATCAGGTAGTGCTCTACTTACAATTACGCTCATAGCATAAGATAAGTAGGATGAGCTCATTTCATCTTGGACAAAAATAGGTTTGAAAGAATTTTCTTTTTGAATTATTTGTTTTTCCATAAAATTAGAATGGAATTTTATCGTCTAAATCACTTTGATCTTGATTAAGATTTTCTTCAGGTAAATTACTTTTATTTTCAGTTACAAGATTTGTATTGTCATCTTTTTTTCTACCATCTAACATAGTAAGACTAGAGTTGTACCCCTGTAAAACTATTTCAGTTGAATACTTGTCCTGACCAGTAGACTCATCTTTCCACTTACGAGTAGAAAGTTGACCCTCAACGTATACATTCGCACCTTTTTTTAAATATTGTTGTACTACATTTATCAGGCCCTCGTTGAATATAACAACTCTATGCCACTCTGTTTTTTCTTTTCTTTCCCCTGATGATTTGTCTTTCCAAGATTGACTGGTTGCTATACTCAACCTTGCGACGTTTTTACCGTTAACCATTTGCTTTATTTCAGGATCTGCGCCAAGTCTTCCTATTAATAATACTTTATTTAAGCTTCCAGCCATATTATTTAAAGTTAATAAGTGATTTATAATTAATTTCTTAATATATTTATATCACAAATAGATAATAATTATAAGGTCATTATTTTTTGAAGGTAAAAAAATGTTGAAAAAAATCGTTATAAAAGGGGCAAAAGAACATAACCTTAAAAATATTTCTTTGGAAATTCCAAAAGAAAAATTTGTGGTAATAACTGGTCTTTCTGGCTCTGGAAAATCGTCTTTGGCATTTGACACAATATACGCTGAAGGACAGAGAAGATATGTAGAAAGCCTTTCAGCTTATGCTAGACAATTTTTGGACAAAATGAAAAAACCTAAAGTTGACTTAATCGAAGGATTAAGTCCGGCAATTTCTATTGAACAAAAGAATACCTCAAAAAATCCAAGATCTACAGTAGCTACTGTTACCGAAATATATGATTACATGAGAGTGCTTTTTGCTAGAGTTGGTATTCCTTATTCACCGTTTACTGGAAAACCAATTGTATCTCAATCAGTATCCGATATGGTAGATAAAATAAAAGCATTACCAAAAAATAACACTATTTATATACTTGCTCCTATAGTTAGAGGACGAAAAGGTGAATATAAAAAAGAAATCTTAAATTACAAAAAAAGAGGTTTTCAAAAGATAAAAGTTGACGGTGAATATTATGAAATCTCTAATTTCCCAAATTTAAATAAGAAAATTAAACACGATATATCAATAATAGTAGACAGATTAATAATTAATTCAAATATTGGAAACAGACTTGCTGATAGTGTTGAAACTGCAATTAATTTATCTAACGGGTTGCTAGTTGTAGAATATGAAAATGAAACTTTACCAAAAAAGTTTAGAAAAAAAGAGTCAGTTCTTTTTTCATCAAAATTTTCTTGCCCAGAAAGTGGTTTTACAATCGAAGAAATTGAGCCAAGACTATTTTCTTTCAATTCACCTTACGGAGCTTGTGAAGAATGTGAAGGTATAGGAAATAATTTAAATGTTGATCCAAATTTAGTTGTGCCTGATACTAAAAAAAGTTTACAAGAAGGTGCGGTTGAGCCCTGGGCTAAAACCACAACTTTGTACTATGCTCAAACATTATCTTCGTTATCAAAACATTATAAGTTTTCAATGGAAACACCTTGGAAAAAGCTTACTAAAAAAATTCATGATATAATTCTGTATGGGTCTGACGATGAAGAAATTAAATTCACTTATGATGACGGATATGAAAAATATACAACAAAAAAAACATTTGAAGGAGTAGTAAATAATCTTGAAAGAAGATTTTTAGAAACAGATAGTGAGTGGAAAAGAGAGGAAATATCTCAATTTCAAAGTGAGTCTGATTGCGAAAAATGTAAAGGTCAAAGGCTTAAAGATGAAGCGCTTTGCGTTAAAATAAATAATTTAAATATTAGTCAAGTTACCAAGAAGTCTATTGAAGATGCAAAAAAGTGGTTTGATAATTTAAATATTATTTTTAGTGAAAGAGAAATAAAGATATCACAACATATATTGAAGGAAATTAACGAAAGACTAAACTTTTTATTAAATGTTGGATTAAACTATCTTACTCTTTCAAGAGAATCGGGTACATTATCAGGTGGTGAAGCACAAAGAATAAGATTAGCCTCTCAAATTGGATCCGGATTAACTGGGGTCCTTTATGTCCTTGATGAACCTTCTATAGGTTTGCATCAAAGAGATAATGTAAAATTAATTAATGCCCTAAAAAAATTACGTGATCTTGGAAATACTGTAATCGTAGTAGAGCACGATATTGAAACTATAGAAAGTGCAGATCATATTATAGATATAGGTCCAAAAGCAGGGATTGATGGTGGTGAGATTATTGCAGAAGGTCAATTAAAGGAAATCATTAAAAGTGAAAAAAGCATAACAGGAAATTATCTTGCAGGAAAAAAATTTATAAATATTCCAAAAAAAAGAAGGACAGCAAAAAATGGAAGATTTCTAGAAATAAATGGTGCAACTGGAAATAATTTAAAAAATATAAACTTGAAGATTCCATTTGGGACCTTCACTTGTGTCACAGGAGTTTCAGGAAGTGGAAAATCAACTTTAATATTACAAACACTATATAATGCTTTGAATTTAATGCTGAATAAAAACAAGTCTAGAAAAATTCCTAAAGCTTTTAAGGGATATAAAGGAATAGAGTTAATTGATAAAGTAATTGACATAGATCAATCACCAATTGGTAGAACTCCTAGATCAAATCCAGCAACTTATACAGGAGCTTTTGGTCCTATAAGAGATTGGTTTACAAATTTGCCGGAGTCAAAAGCTCGAGGCTACAAGGCAGGGAGGTTTTCTTTTAACGTAAGAGGTGGTAGATGCGAAACATGTGAAGGTGATGGTGTAATCACATACGAAATGCACTTTCTTCCGGATGTCTTTATACCTTGCGACGCTTGTAAAGGAACTAGGTATAATAGAGAAACTCTTGAAATTAAATACAAAGATAAAAATATTGCAGAAGTTCTTGATATGACAGTTGACGAAGGATGTTTGTTTTTTGAAAATATTCAAACTATAAAATCAAAACTAATTACTCTTAAACATGTTGGGTTAGGTTATATAAAAATTGGTCAACAAGCTACCACTCTTTCTGGAGGTGAGGCCCAAAGGATTAAGTTGGCAAAAGAGCTTTCTAAAAGATCAACTGGAAGAACCTTGTACATTCTTGACGAACCAACTACAGGCTTGCACTCAGAAGACATAAAAAAATTGTTAGATATACTGCAAGCTTTTGTAGCCACTGGTAACACAGTTGTTGTTATAGAACATAACTTAGATGTAATAAAAACAGCTGATTGGATTGTTGACATGGGTCCTGAAGGTGGCACTGAGGGAGGAAAAATTATAGCTGAGGGCTCACCTGAAAAAATAGCCGAAATTCAGGGCAGTTATACAGGTAAATTTATAAAAAGTATTATTAATACAAAGATGAAAAAAACAGCATAATGTTTATAAATATGTTATAATATCATAATGATAAATATATTACAGTCACTTTCAAAAACAATACATCTTTCTTTAGTCTTAGCTATTTTACTTTTTATAGGATTATTTTTTGGAGGGGGCGATTGGGCTTTTGATAAACTTTTTTGGAGTTGGCTATTTAGATATTTTCATGTTCTCGCAGGAATCATGTGGATTGGATTATTATGGTATTTAAACTTTGTTCAAATTCCTAATATGCCAAAAATACCAGATGAGCAAAAACCAGCCATTGGTAAAGTTATTGCTCCTGCTGTTTTGTTTTGGTTTAGGTGGGCAGCCTTTGCTACAATATTAACAGGATTAATAGTTGCTTATTTAAATGGTTATGCCCATGAAGCAATGACACTAGGTATCGGTAGTGGAGGTGGAAAGTACACCGCGATAGGTATCGGTATGTGGCTTGGTTTGATAATGGCCTACAATGTTTGGTTTATAATTTGGCCAAACCAAAAGAAAGCATTAGGTATAGTTGAGGCTCAACCTGAAGAAAAGGCAAAATCTGCAAAAACCGCAATGTTAACATCTAGAATTAACACTTTGTTATCTCTTCCAATGTTACTTTCAATGGTTATGGCTCAAAATCTTTACTAAGGAATAATTTTTTCTTCCTTTTTTTCTAAAGTTTTAGAACTAACTTTAAGCAGTTTTAATACAGGTGAAGCTACAAATATTGAAGAATAAGTGCCAATGATAACTCCTAAAATCATAGCAAAAGAGAAACCTTTTAGAATTTCTCCTCCAAGAATAAAAATTGAAGCAAGTGCTAATAAAGTTGTAAATGACGTTATAATTGTGCGAGATAAAGTTTCATTAATGGATAGGTTAGAGATATCATTAATACTTATTTTGGTAAATTTTGACAAATTTTCCCTTATTCGGTCATAAATTACAACAGTGTCATTCATAGAGTAACCTACAATAGTTAAAACAGCAGCGATTATAGAAAGATTAATTTCAAGAGAAAGTATAGAAAAAATTCCTAAAGTAATTATTACATCATGAAATAATGCAATTATGGATCCTAAACTAAATTGCCATTCAAATCTAATCCAAATATAAAATAACATTGCAAATAGAGATAAACTGATGGCTAAGATACCCGCTTCCAAAAGTTCGCTACTAACTTTTGGTCCAACTTTTTCAACTCTTCTAAAGCTTATTTCAGTTTGAAGATCTAATGAAATATCTTTTTTAATTTTTGCAATAAAATCTGCTTTATTTTCGTTTGTTTTTTCAATTTTTATAAGATAGTCACCCTTTTTTCCAAATTCCTTGATGTTTACATCTCCTAGATCCATATTTCTAAAAGCTGATCTTATGTCAGAAATATTAGTAGTATTTTTATCAACTCTAAGTTCAATTAAAGTGCCCCCTTTAAAATCAATTCCGTAATTTAAGCCTTTAAAAATAATAAAAATTATACTCAACAAAAAAATAATTAATGAAAAAATATTTGCTAATTTAAAAAATTGAATAAAATTTATATCTTTGTCGATCATAATCTTATTTTCCCATCTTTATTATTTAAAACTACAAAAGAAGTAATATGTCTTGCAATGAAATAAGCAGAAAATAAAGTTGTTATAATTCCAATACCTAGGGTAACTGCAAAACCTTTGACTGGACCAGACCCGAAAGCAAAAAGAATTACTGCAGCTATTAAAGTTGTTATATTAGCATCTAATACTGTAATTTTAGCTCGTTTATATCCCATATCAAATGCATGAATAATTGATTTCTCAGTTTTAAGTTCTTCCTTAATACGCTCAAATATTAGAACATTTGCATCTACTGCCATACCAACTGTCAAAATAATTCCGGCTATACCTGGTAAAGTAAGAGTTGCTTCTAAAATTGTTAAAACACCAATAAGCATCATTAAGTTTGAGATTAATGCTATATTAGCAATAATCCCAAAAACTTTATATTTTAATAGCATAAAAATTATTACAAGAAAAAAACCTACTGCTAAAGAAATGGTCCCTGATTTTATAGAATCTTCTCCGAGATCAGGTCCTACAGTTCTTTCTTCAACAATATCTAAGGGAGTAGGCAAAGCTCCAGATCTTAATAACAAAGCTAAATCAGTTGCTTCTTGGAAAGAGAAATTTCCAGTTATATGTCCACTGCCCCCTGTGATAGGCTCTTGAATTGTGGGTGCACTTATCATTTTACCATCAAGAACTATTGCGATTCTTTTACCGACATTTTCTATTGTAGATTTTCCAAAACGTTGAGATCCTAACCTATCAAGTGTAAAAGCGACAACAGGCTCGTTTGATTGATTATTTAATCTAGGTTGAGCATCAATAAGATTTTCACCACTAAAAATAATTCTTTTGTTTACTTTTAACATTTCACCATTATTAGACTCCAGGTTTTCAAAGCCAAATTCATTATTTTCATCAGATACAAGTCTAAAGTTAAGCTGAGCTGTTTTTCCTAAAAGTTTTTTTATACGCTCTGGATCTTTAATCCCTGGTAATTCAACTAAAATTCTTTTGTCACCTCTTTGTAAAATTGTTGGTTCTTTCGTCCCTATATCATCTATACGTCTTCTTGCTATTTCAATTGATTGTTTAAGTGCTGAATTGTTAATAGTTAAAATCCCATATTTCGAAAAAAAAATTTCAATAAAATTATTTTCGTATTTATAATCTAGTTCAAAAGATTTATACTTTTCGACATAAAAATTTAAAGTGTTATCTTTTCTTTGGGAAAATAAAAGATCAAATTTTTTTAAATTTCCATTATCCGTTTTAAATAAAATTTTATCTTCTGTTACCGAAAAGTTACTATAAGAAAGACCGTTTTCTTTGAGCATTTTTTTTAAAGGTATTACTTTGTTTTGAATTCTTTCTGCTATTAGTGGCTTTGTGTCAATTTCGAGTAAAAGATAGGAGCCGCCTTGTAAGTCAAGACCAAGGTTAATTTTCTTATCAATTATAAAATTATCGTCCTTTTGAAAATTTAGAAAAGTAAAAAAACATATCAATAAAAAAAAACTATATATTAGAAATACGGAAATTTTTGAAAAGTTTAACACGAAAAAATTTTATTTTTTTTCTTCTTTTTTTAGTAAGCTAGTTATAGTTGTTTTGATTATTTGAACTTTAACATTTTCAGAAATTATAACTTCAACCCTATCATCTTCTAAAACTCTATCTACTTTCCCCAAGATGCCTCCAGAGGTTATAACCTCATCACCACGTTTAAGAGATTGGACCATTGCTTTATGTTCTTTTACCCTTTTTTGCTGCGGTCTAATTAAGAAAAAATAAAAAATTACAAAAATTAGTATAAGAGGAATAAATTGTGTAAATTGACTATTCATAATAAGATGAATAAATATATTAAAAGACTTGTTTAAACAAGAAAATACTTAAATAATTAATTAAATTTTATCTAAATTTTTCATATATTTTTTTAAAACATTGGGTATTGAAATCGTTCCATCTTTATTTTGATTGTTTTCTACTAAAGCAATTAACGTTCTCCCTACCGCCAACCCTGATCCATTTAAAGTTCCAACGAACTCTGTTTTTTTTGTTGATTTATATTTAACATTCATTCTTCTTGCTTGAAAAGTCCCACAAGAAGAACAGCTTGATATTTCTCTGTACTTTTTCTCAGAGGGAATCCAAGCTTCTAAATCAAAAGTTTTTTCAGCACTAAAGCCCATGTCACCAGTTGAAAGAAGGACCACCTGATAGGGAATTTCCAATTGCTTTAAAATATACTCTGCACAATCTAGCATTCTATTAAGTTCTTTTTCACAAATTTCAGGCTTAACTATACTTACTAATTCAACCTTATAAAATTGGTGTTGTCTCATCATACCTTTTGTGTCTTTGCCGTAACTTCCTGCTTCTTTTCTAAAACATGGTGTGCCAGCTACGAATCGCAAAGGTAGGGTTTTCTCATCTAAAACACTTTCTCTTACTAAATTTGTTAAGGCTACTTCTGCTGTTGGAATAATAAACTTCCTTTCTTCTTCTTTTTCTAGTTTTAATTCAAATTGATCATTTTCAAATTTAGGAAGTTGACCTGTTCCAAACATTGTTTTTTCGTTTACAATAAGTGGAGGAGAAATTTCTGTGTAATTAAATTTTTCAATATGAGTATCGATCATAAAGTTTATTAAAGCTCGTTCTAAAAGGGCATATTTGCCTTTTAAAACAACAAATCTTGAACCTGATAACTTAATTGAAGTTTGAAAATCTATTTGGTTATCTTTTTCACCTAATTCTATATGTGATTTTAAAGGAAAATCGAATTTTTTTAAAGTCCCCTCTTTTTTTATTATCTTGTTTGATTTTTCATCTTTGCCTACAGGGACTTCATCCAAAGCTATATTAGGAATATTTGATAATATCAAATTAATTTTTTTTTGGATGATGTTTTGATCCTTTGAGAAACTGGATATTTTTTCTGATAATTCTTTTGATTTTTGGAAATTAGACTCATTTTTAGTTTTAGATAAAATTTTTTTTTCTTGTTCTAAAGATTCTTTTTTTTGAATTAATTCTCTATTACTTTTATCAAGTTTTATGAGTTCGTCAAACTCAACGTTTGCGTTCCTTTCATTAATTTTTTTTTTGAAAGAATCAATATTTTTTTTAACGTCTTTAAAATTAATCATTTGTTTTTTTTTCAATTAGTTTAACTGTAAGTATAGATAATTCATATAAAATTAATAAAGGTAAAGCTAAACCTATTTGAGTTATTGGATCAGGAGGAGTCATAATAGCTGCTGCTGCAAAGATTATAACAATTACATACTTACGTCTTGTTTTTAAATAATTTGAGTTAATGACTCCTATTCTTGCAAGAAGACTTAAAACTACTGGAAGTTGAAAACTTATACCAAAAGCAAATATCAATCTCATAATTAGCGAAAGATACTCGTTCAATTTTGCCTCAAGTTGAATTGGAATAGTATTATTGGTAGCTTCTGATTCAAATCCTATAAAAAAATTAATAGCTAGTGGCATTACAAAATAATAAACTAAAAAACCTCCAAAAAGAAAAAGTATTGGCGTTGCCACTAAGT
>MDSV01076427.1_pt1 | contig 17354 bp, 9 predicted proteins | sample 810851 | NCBI WGS metagenome assembly MDSV01 (sample SAMN05326640, study PRJNA326480) | marine metagenome | isolation source: seawater | place: Atlantic Ocean: North East | collected 2012 | reverse complement strand
GTATCATCTGCATCTGCTTGACTGATATGGTAGGTGACAGTGTAATCATCGCTACTTTGGTCACCAAGAATGGTAGATGTTTGAGAACTAAGATCAAAAATAGAGATAAACCCATCTTTGTCATCACCAACGGAATTATCATCACATTTTACAATATTATTAACTGGATTAGCAACTGGAAGTTTCTCAAAAACAGTTAAAATAGCTTCATCACTTTTAGTTGGACATAAATATTGATCAGAACTTACTAAAGCCCTAAATTTATTTCCATTCATTATCGCAGTTACATTATTAATTGTTAAACTAGATGTTTTGGTCCCAGAATAATTGTCTGAGTCATTTAGGTTATCCCAGGGCTCAAAATTTGTCGAATTTAGATTATAAATTTGCCAAGAAAATGACGGATTATCTAAAGTTTCAACTCCTACACTAAAAGTTGCGCTTACTCCCTCCTGACAAGCAGTTGCGGAAACAGGAATTGAATTTATTTTAACTGGAGAACTTACTTTTTGAAAAAAATATGTTCCATTACTATCTTTTAAGGGTTCTACAGTATAGTCATGTCCTGTAACTCCTCCCTTATCATCAACCCCATTATTTTCAGTTGTTGGAATACCAATGCCTACTATTCCATTACCATCTTCGTCTTCAAAGCCAGCTTCAATAACATCATTGCAGCCATCTCCATCGCTGTCTAAATCTAAATAATCCATTATTGTATCACTATCTGTGTCAATAGAATAATTTTCGATAGAAATAATTCCACTAAAAACTCCATTAGTTGTATTATTTGTTCTTTTTTGAGTTATTGAAATCCCCGTTATTTCAGTTGCAACAAAACTATAGTCAATTGTGCTATTTGCATTTATATTTTGTTTGAAAATAATTTCATTGGCTGTAAAATTAGACACTCCTGTTTCAAATTTTTCATCAAAATTAGTATCTACTAAAAGATTGCCACTTGAATCTAAAACTGTAATATTTTGAGTAGATGGAAAAACTTTAATTGAAAATACATCTTCATTATTAATTTCACTTTCATCAGGATTGTCTATTAATTTAATATTTAGGTTTTCATTAAATGAAAGAGTATAATTAATTTGAACATCAGTTCCAGATAAAACAGTAGATTTAAACACCCCATTTTCTCCTCCTTCAAATTTATTAACAGCTTCAGGAATACTGGTTATTACACCTCCATTTTCTAAAATGGAAGTATTTATAGATTCATCTTTATCAAATTTTATAGTTGGACTTAATTCATTAGTTAGATCAATTTTTGCATCTCCAAAAGATTCTGTAGAGTTAGAAATTCCATCATTATCACTATCTATATCAATATTATCAATAATACCATCTTGATCAGAATCTGTGGGGCATACACTTACGACTATTTTGTTGGAAAGAAAATTAAGATTAGAACATTCTAATACTCCTTCTAATTTATAAGCCCCAGCAATTGTAGGCTTAAAAATTGTTTCAGTATTTCCTGTTGGAACAAATTTTCCTGATGCATCCTCAATTAACCACCTAATGCTATCAAAATTTTCAATCTTAGAAGCTGTTAAAATAATATTTGACTCGCCATTTCGTTTGATACATGAACCAAGTAATTCAAGTTCAACATCATAAACTATTTCTGGAGGTGCAGCAAATCCAGAATAAAATCCACCTGTTGTTGCAGCTCCACTATAATTGAAGTATGCAACATACAGCTCATCATTTCCTGTTACAGAAATATCCCCTGTTAATTTTTTAACTATGTAGGTAACGTAGTTATCATTTCCAGGAACATTAGTTGGACCTGTAACTTCATTAAAGTTCTCAATTGCACTGTTATTTATATTAATAGTAGCATTTTTTTTTGTTATAAAAGTTACAGCTCCTTCAAAAGTTTTATTCCCTACCTTATCAATACTAGCTATATTATTAACATCTCCTTTTGTAGAACAATTTAAAGGCGGAACAAAAAACATTCCTTGGTTTGCAGCAGCTGCAAAATTTGAGTCATATACACTTCCAGTTCCCTGAAAAGCAAATAATTTATGATCTAAATCCTTAGTACTAACATACATATTTGCTCCTGGAACATTTGAACTATATTTATTGCCTTCAATTAAAAAGTAATCTCCAGCATTAGCAAGTGTTCCATAAGATTCTCCATTAACTAAAATTTCTGTATTATCTTGGTCAGCGATAATTAATACATTTTCCCATCCATCTCTTCCATTTCCTCTAATAAATATATATTCTGATCCTACTAAATTAGAACCAACTATTTGGTCAATTCCGTAGTCTTGACCTCCTGTTTGATCTGCAAAACTTCCGCTAGCTGAACCCGTATTTACAGCAATAGGTTTATTTGAGGTTAATAATGTCCCTATAAGTTCATTTCCTGATCCTCCTTGGCTTGCTACAATGTAGCTCTCCCCCTTATTTAAAGAAACAACCAAAGGAGATTCTTTAAGTTTAGGCCCTCCAAGAGTTTCCATAGTTTTTGTAAAACTGAAAGTTAGTTCAGTTAGATCTTCAGTTGCCATTGCAGAAATAAAACCAATATGAGATTGATTTTGATTTTGGAACATTCCAGCTCGAAATCTTGTGCCTAAACCAGATGTTCCTTTACTTACTAGAGCACCAGCTTGATATTGTTGACCATCTGAATTTGCACGTACTGAAACATAAACTTCAGAGTCAGCTTCAATTATAAATCCTTTATTTAAAACTTGTTCAACTTCTGATTTTTCTACAAAAAGATTGCTCCACCAACCATTATTATCCCCTGGATCTTGAGCTAATTCAATTGCTACTGGATTTGAATTAGAAACTTCACCTTCAGCAAACAAGGTTCCTGAATCATTGGTTACACCTAATATTCCACCAATTTTAACCTTATATTTCACTCCACTTTCACCAGGGGTTGATATATACATCCATTGATCTCCTGGATCATCCTCAGCAGCCATCGGAGGAATATAATGCACTTTACTAAGTTGAGCTTGAACTCCAAAAGGAATAAGTAGCAAAACCAGGTATAAAAAAAATCTTTTCAAACTGATTATATAATTTTGTGCAAACTTAAGAGTTATATTTAAAAATAAAGAATACCATTTCTGTTTTTATATAATAAAAAAGAAAAATATGGGTTTCGAATAATCTGATAATAGTTTAGTTTTTCTATGTAATTGAATATCCTTTTTATAAATTTATAAATTAGAATAAGAGTATGCGCAACTTTTTATAAATGAAAAACGAAAGAAACAGAAGAGAAGCATTGGTGTATCATGCTAAACCAAATCCTGGTAAAATAGAAGTTATTCCTACAACAAAATATAATACCCAAAGGGATTTATCTTTAGCATATTCTCCTGGCGTTGCACACCCATGTAAAGAAATATATAAAGAAATTAAAAATGTATATAAATATACCTCTAAAGGTAACTTGGTAGCAGTAATAACAAATGGAACAGCTGTTTTAGGACTTGGTGATATAGGACCTGAGGCTTCCAAACCAGTAATGGAAGGAAAAGCGTTGTTATTTAAGATTTTTGCAGGGATTGATGTTTTTGATATTGAGATTGATGCAAAAGATCCTGAAAAGTTTATTGAAACTGTTAAAAACATCTCTCCAACTTTTGGAGGAATAAATTTGGAAGATATCAAGGCTCCTGAGGCGTTTGAAATAGAAAAAAGACTTTCAGAAGAATTAAATATTCCGGTAATGCACGATGACCAACATGGTACAGCAATAATTTCTTGTGCAGCATTATTAAATGCCCTAGAAATTGCTGACAAAAAAATAGAAGATGTTAAGATGGTTGTTTGTGGGGCTGGTGCTGCAGCAATATCCTGCACACGAATGTATAAAGCCTTTGGGTTAAATTCCAATAATATTATTATGACGGATAGCAAGGGAGTTATAAGAAGCAATAGAAAAAATTTGTCTACTGAAAAAAAAGAATTTGCAACTAGTAAAAAAATTAATACACTTGAACAAGCTATTAAAAAGAGTGATGTTTTTATTGGGCTTTCAAAAGCAAATATGGTTACCTCTAAAATGCTTTTGTCAATGGCAAAAAATCCTATAGTTTTTGCAATGGCTAACCCAGATCCTGAAATAAGGTATGATTTAGCAATGAAAACTAGAGATGATATTATTATGGCTACAGGAAGATCTGACCACCCAAATCAAGTAAATAATGTTTTAGGTTTCCCCTTTATTTTTAGAGGAGCTTTAGACGTTAAAGCAACAAAAATTAATGATCAGATGAAGATGGCAGCGGTGAAAGCACTAGCTTCATTAGCCAAAGAAACAGTGCCAGAATTTGTTAATATAGCATATGACAAGACTAAGCTTACCTTTGGAAAAAATTATATAATTCCAAAGCCATTTGATCCTAGGCTAATTACTAAAATTCCACCACAAGTTGCAAAAGCTGCTATGGATTCAGGTGTTGCAAAAGATCCTATTGAATGTTGGGATAAATATGAAGAACAATTACATACAAGATTAGGTAATGACAAGAAAATTGTAAGGCTTCTTACAAATAGAGCAAAAGCAAATCCAAAATCAATAATTTTTGCAGAAGCAGATCATTTAGATGTTTTAAAAGCAGCACAAATAGTTCATGAAGAAGGAATTGGTTACCCCATTTTATTAGGTGATAAAGAAGTAATACTTGAATTAAAGTCTCAGATTGAATTTGAGGATGATATACCAATTATTGATCCAAAGTCTGATGAAGAACTTCCAAATAGAGAGAAATATGGACAGAAATATTGGGAAATTAGAAGAAGGAAAGGAGTTACTTTGTTTGAAGCAGTAAATAAAATGAAACAGAGAAATTTATATTCTGCAATGATGCTTTTAAATGGTGATTCAGATGCATTAATATCAGGATATTCTAGAAGTTATCCTGTTACTGTAAAACCAATGTTAGAAATTATTGGAAAAGCACCGGGAGTAAATAAAGTTGCCACTACTAATCTAATGATTACTAATAAAGGCCCTTTATTTTTGTCGGATACTTCAATAAATATTGATCCAAGCTCTAAGGATTTGGCTATTATAGCTAAAATGACAGCGGATACTGTAAGAATGTTTGGTATGGAACCAAATATAGCCATGTTATCATATTCTAATTTTGGCTCATCTAATCATGCTATGGCTTTAAAAGTTAATCAAGCTGTAAAGTTTTTACATAGAAATTTTCCAGATCTTAATGTAGATGGTGAAGTTCAATCAGATTTTGCTTTAAACAAGAAAATGTTTAAAGATAAATTCTCATATTCTAAGCTTGCAGGGAAAAATGTAAATACATTAATATTTCCAAATTTAGATTCTGCAAATACTAATTATAAAGTAATTAAAGAATTAGATGAAGCCCTTTCTATCGGCCCAATTATGATGGGTATGTCTAAAGCAGTTCATGTTCTACAACTAGGGGCTAGTGTAGAGGAGATGGTAAATATGTCTGCAGTAGCCGTAGTAGATGCTCAAAAGAAAGCTAAATTAAAAGAATGATTACACAATTAAAAGGTAGAATGGTTGAAAAATCACCAACTGAGCTTGTAATTGACTGCAATGGTGTAGGATATTTAGTAAATATATCTTTAAATACATTTTCTAAATTAACTGATTCTGAAAGTATTAGTTTATTTACTCATCTTCAGGTAAAAGAAGATTCACACACTTTATTTGGTTTTTTTGAAAAAACTGAGAGAAACCTTTTTAGACAATTAATATCTGTTTCAGGTATTGGTGCAAGTACTGCTAGAACTATGCTATCTTCACTTAGCCCTAATGAAATTCAAAGTGCAATAGTTTCTGGGAATGTCTCAACAATTCAATCTGTAAAAGGAATTGGATTAAAGACTGCACAGAGAGTAATTATAGATTTAAAAGATAAAGTAAGTTTAGTTTCTGAAAATGATCAATTTATTGGAAATATTAACAATACAAATCAAGATGAAGCGTTATCAGCATTAGAAGTACTAGGATACAGTAGAAAACAAACTAGTAGGGTAATTGAAATGCTTCTTAATAATTCTCCCGAATTATCTGTCGAAGAATTGATTAAAGGTGCATTAAAAAAAATGTAAGTATTGATTAAGGTTTCTTTTAAAAGAAAAATGATTTTTTTGTCATTTTTCTTATTCATATTATACAATCATAATCTATTAGGTCAAAGGATTATCAACTTAGATACAATAGGGGATACTGTTTATTTAGGAAAATTTAAGCTTAAACCACCCTCTTTTTTTATTTCCAAATACTCATATGACCCCTTAATAGATAAATATATTTACACAACTAAAGCTGGAGAAATTGATGTAGGAATCCCATTAGTCTTGAGCCCAAGTAAGTATAGAAAGTTGGTAAGAGATAATAATATTAAAAACTATTTTCAGGAAAAGTTAAAACTCTTAGAGGATGAAGACTCTAATGACTCTAAAAAACTTAAAAATTTACTTCCAGATTTATATATAAACTCTAATTTTTTTGAGACAATTTTTGGAGGAGATGAAATAGAGCTTACACCACAAGGATCTATCACCATGGATATTGGTGCTAGATATCAAAAAAGAGATAATCCTTCTTTATCTACTAGAAACCAAAGTAATATTAGTCTTGATTTTAATCAAGCTATTAGTTTAAGTATGAATGGTAAAATTGGAGAGAGACTAACTATTGCATCTAATTATGACACACAATCTACTTTTGATTTTCAGAATCTTTTAAAATTAGATTATACTCCAACAGAGGATGATATTATTCAAAAAATTGAATTGGGTAATGTAAATATGCCATTAAGTGGATCTTTAATTTCTGGAGCCCAAAGTTTATTTGGTTTTAAAACGGAATTAAAATTTGGTAATACTAAAGTTACTACTGTTTTATCTGAACAAAGATCTCAATCTCAAACTGTTATGGCAAAAGGGGATGGAAGTTTTGAAGAATTTTCAATTTCTCCATTGGAATATGATGAAAATAGGCATTTCTTTTTAGGACAATATTTTAGAAATAAATATGATACAACACTTAAAACAAATCCATATCTAAATACACAGGTTAATATAACTAGAGTTGAAGTGTGGGTGACTAATAGGGTTAATCAGACACAAAATGTCAGAAACATATTAGCCTTACAGGATTTAGCAGAATCTGATCCTACAAAAACAATAATTGATGATTTTTTTCCTAGTTTCATAACAAAACCTGGAAAAAATATTTACCCAGATAATTCAGTAAATAAATTTGATCCTTCATCTATTGGAACTGGATTATTAAATTCAGAAATTAGAGAAATTTCTTCTGTAAAAAAAGGTTTTGGAACAATTTCAAATTTAGTAAGTGAAGGAAATGATTATTCCGTTTTAGAAAATGCAAGAAAATTAGAATCTAATGAATATAAACTACATCAAAAATTGGGATATATTTCCTTAAATCAGCCGCTGAATAATGATGAAATTTTAGGTGTAGCATATCAATATACAGTTGGAGGCCAGGTTTTTCAAGTTGGAGAATTTGCAAATGATGGAATTGATGCTTCAAATTTATATCAAGATAATAATCAATCTCAAATTTCAAATAATAGCTTAATTGTTAAAATGTTAAAGAGTAGCTTAACAAATATAAATCAGCCAGTATGGGATTTGATGATGAAAAATATTTATTCTATTGGTTCATATCAAATAAATAAGGAGGATTTTAAACTAAACATTTTTTATTCTAACCCATCACCATTAAATTATATTGAAGCAGTGGATTCATCGATTTGGCCTTCATCAATACAAGGCAAGACTTTACTTTCTGTATTTGAATTTGATAACTTAAACATGAATAATGATATCCAAAATGGAGGAGATGGTTTTTTTGATTTTGTTCCAGATATAACTATTGACTCTAGAAATGGTTTAATCATTTTTACAACAGTTGAGCCATTTGGAGAATTTATTTTTAATAAACTTAAAAATGCAAGCTCAAATAATGAAAATTATGAAAATTATAATTCATATAATGTAAATCAAAAAAATACGTATATCAAGAAATATATAGCTTGTCTAAAATTGGGGCTGAGGAAAAAATTGAAAAAAATAAATTTCAATTAAAAGGCTCATATAAAACCTCTGGGGATGCTGGGGGAATAGCTATTGGACAGTTCAATGTTCCTAGAGGCTCAGTAAAGGTTACTGCGGGAGGAAGATTACTTCAAGAAGGAATAGATTATACAGTTAATTATCAAGCAGGAAGAGTTATGATTTTAGATGAGTCATTGAAAAGTTCTAATATACCTATTGAAATTTCTACTGAAAGTAATTCGTTTTTTGCCCAGCAAAAGAAAAGGTTTTCAGGAATTAATGTTGAACATAAATTTAATGAGAATTTCATTCTAGGAGGATCATTAATGAATTTAAGTGAAAGATCAATAAGTCAAAAGGCAAATTATGGAGTTGAACCTGTTAATAATACAATGATTGGTATTAATGGAGTTTTTTCAAAAGAAGTCCCTTTTTTAACAAGATTAGCAAATAAATTACCAAATGTAAGAACAAGAACTCCATCAATAATTTCTGTAAAGGGAGAGTTGGCATATTTACATGCTGGAAAACCTAAAAATTCAGGATACGAGAACAGTGCCACTGTTTATGTTGATGATTTTGAAGGTGCAGAAACAAACATAGATTTAAAGGATACCTTTTCATGGAATCTTTCTAGTGTTCCTCAAAATGTAAAGGGTTCAGAGTTTGAAACAAATGATTTAAGATTAGGCTATCATAGAGCTAAATTAGCATGGTACAATATTGACCCAGTTTTTTACACTAGACAAAGACCTTCAGAAATTGACGATAACGAATTATCTAAAAATGAAACAAGAAGAATTTTTATTGATGAAATTTTCCCACAACAAGATTTAATTGAAGGACAATCACGAATTCAAAATACGTTTGATTTAAATTATATTCCAAGTGAGAAAGGACCATATAATAACAATAAAAATAATTTGTTTATTGAAAATTTATCCAATAATTGGGCAGGAATAACTAGAAAAATTAATTCTACAAACTTTGAACAGTCTAATGTAGAGTTTATTCAATTTTGGTTATTAGATACTTTTGATGAGAACTCTTCTAATAATAATGAATTGGGCACATTGGTTTTTAATTTAGGAAGTATTTCAGAGGATATTTTAAAAGATGGATACAAATTATATGAAAATGGTCTTCCAACTCAAAATTCACAACAAATAATCAATAACTCAAACTGGGGAGTTTCTCCATCTACACAATCTTTAGTTTACTCTTTTGATTCAGATGCGAATAATAGAGCAGTTCAGGACCTGGGTTATGATGGATTAAATGATCAGGATGAATTAAATAGATATTTTAATGGAACAAAAAATGATCCTGCTGGAGATAATTATGAATATTACTTAAGTGCAACAGGTGGAATTTTAAATAGATATAAAAATTATAATGGAACACAAGGCAATTCTCCTGTTACGTCTTCTAACAATAATAGGGGATCAACAACTATTCCTGATAGAGAGGATGTAAATCAAGACAATACTATGAATACAATAGATAGTTATTTTGAATATAAAATACCTATTAGAAAAAATATGGATGTTGGAAATCATCCATTTATTAGTGACATTAGAAATAATGTAAAAGTTGAACTTCCAAATGGCAAAACAAAGATTACTAGATGGATACAATTTAAGGTTCCTGTTTTTAAACAGTTTTATAATAGCATTAACTATAGCAAATATTTTAGTGCTGTTAATGGAATAGATAATTTACGATCGATTCGTTTTATGAGAATTGTTTTAAAAGATTTTTCTAATCCTATTACTTTTAGATTTGGAACTTTAGACTTAGTCAGAACTGATTGGAAGAGATATTCAAAAAACTTAAATAAAGATAATATCTCTTACCCAAATACATCTTTTGATATAGGATCAGTAAATATTTTAGAAAATGAGAATAGAGTGCCCATTAATTATATACTTCCCCCTGGAGTTCAGAGAGAAGAAATAAACTCTAATAGTTCAATTATCAGACAAAATGAGCAGTCCATGTCAATTACAGTTACTGATCTACATCCCAAAGATTCCAGGGCTGTTTATAAAAACTTAGACTTTGACATGAGGCAATACAAGAAATTAAAAATGTTTATACATGCAGAATCTATTGATGGGAATCCATTACTGCCTGGCGAAGGTGGTTCTGAGGATTTTGATAAAAGACTTGTTGGATTTATTCGTCTTGGTTCAGATTTTACAGATAATTATTACCAGATTGAAGTCCCCTTAAAGCCTACTGCATTTTCTCAGGGATCATCGAATAGATTTAGCTCTGAAGAGGTTTGGCAACCTGAATCTAATTCCATTGATTTTTCACTTGAAATATTAACTAAACTAAAAGCTTTAACAATATCCAATAGTTCTAATTTAACTGAAGTTTTATATTTTAATGAAGACCTTGAAATCATAGATGAATTTTCTTCTATCTCTGGTTTGCCAGGTGAAAAAAAATATAAGTTTGCAATAAAAGGAAATCCTACAATTGGAGGAATAAAAACCTTAATGATTGGAGTAAAAAATCCCTCTACACAAAATGGAGATAATCTTTCAGCTGAAGTTTGGTTTAATGAGTTAAGATTATCAGAAATTGAAGGTAAAGGAGGTTGGGCGGCTATTGGATCTCTTGATGCCAATATCGCGGATGTAGCAAAATTTTCTATTTCAGGGAAGATGTCAACTATTGGATTTGGATCAATTGATAAAACACCAAATCAAAGAAGTAGAGAAGAATTTAAGCAGTATGGGTTTGTTGGTAGTGCTAATTTTGGAAAATTTTTACCTGAGAAATGGGGAATTCAAATTCCATTAGCTTATACTATAAATCAACAATTAATAACGCCTGAATACGATCCGTTTTTTCAAGATATTAAGTTAAATGATAGATTAGATTCTGCTAATAGAAAAAGTCAACGAGATTCAATAAGGCAACAAGCAATTTCTTTTAAACAAACCAAAAATATAAGTTTAATAGGATTGAAAAAAAATAGATCAGAGGGTCAAAAAGAAAGAATTTATGATATTGAAAATTTCGATTTTTCATATAGCTATAATCAAGAGAAAGAAAATGATTATGAAATTGAAAACCTTACTAGAAAAACAGTAAGAGCAGGAGTTCAATATAATTTTAATTTTAATCCATTTGTTATATCTCCTTTTAAATCAATTGCTTTTATTGGAGATAATAAATATTTGAAATGGCTTAGTGAATTTAATATTAATCCCTTATTATCTAGTATATCGTTCAGTTCAAATATAAATCGAGTATTTAATAGCCAACGTTTTAGAGATGTTTACGTTGAAGGCGCAGATTCTTCAAAACAGATTGCTTTGCCTGAAATACAACAAAGGAATTTTCTTTTTGATTGGGACTTAAACTTAACTCAAAATTTAACTAACTCATTGAGATTAGATTTTTCAGCATCAAACAATAGTATAGTAAAAAATTATTATGAAAATGATTCTGAAGGAAATATTATTATAAATAAGGAATTGGAAATATGGGATGGATTTTGGAATACTGGAGAAGCTAATTCTCATAATCAATCATTTGGGCTGAGTTACGATTTACCTTTTAAGCTTTTTCCATTTATAGACTTTATTTCAAGTAATTATAATTATTCTGGAGATTTTAATTGGGAAAGAGGTTCTGATGCTATGGCCCAAGTTGAAGATGAATTGGGCAATATATTAGGTAGAGTTAACACTATTCAAAATGCCAATACACATTCAATAAATGCTTCTTTTAACATGTCAAAATTTTATAGAAATATTGGAATAGAAAAAAAGAAAAAACCTAAAAAAACAAGGGATAAAATTATAAATTCATTTATTAGTTTGGCAACAGGACTTTCTAGACTAAGGTTAAATTATACAGAAAATAATGGTCAAGTTTTACCTGGATATACTCAATCTTTAGGCTTCCTTGGAACTTCAAGACCTTCATTAGCATTTGTTTTTGGAAGTCAATCAGATATTAGGTATGAGGCTGCTAAAAATGGATGGTTGACAAATTTCCCAAGTTTTAATGAACAATATACACAGGTACATAATACAAAGTTTGATTTAGTTGCTGAAATTAGTTGGATTGAAGATTTTAAAATTGATATAAATGCAAATAGAGTTTATTCTGAGAATTTTTCAGAAAATTATCAAATAATAAATAATCAATATAATGCACTTAATCCAAATATTTCAGGAAACTTTGCTATCTCAACTATTTTAATTAAAACCGCTTTCAATAGCAGTGATCAATACAATTCAAAGACTTTTGAAAAATTTCAAAAAAATAGACTAATAATTGCAAACAGATTAGCGGCTATTAATGGAAATTCAAACGGAATTGATGAATTTGGTTTCCCCTTGGGTTATGGAAAAAATAATCAATCTGTATTAATTCCATCATTTATTTCCGCATATTCTGGTAAAGATCCAAACAGCATTTCACTAAGTGCAATTAGAAGTACCCCTCTTCCCAATTGGTCTATACAGTACACAGGGTTAATTGATCTTGATTTCTTCAAAGAGAGGTTCAAAAGATTTAGTATTGGACATTCATATAGATCAAGCTATACATTGAATAATTTCAAATCAAATCTGGAATATGATTCATCAAACAATCTATTGACCGATGTTTCTGGAAATTTTTTAAATGAAATTCTATATACTAATGTAAATCTTGTTGAACAATTTAATCCTTTACTAAAACTAGATATGGAGCTAAAAAATTCTATAAGAGTTATTATGGAATTAAAAAAAGACAGAGCTCTTTCTTTAAGTTTAGACAATAATTTATTAACAGAAACATCTGGAATGGATTATTCAATTGGATTTGGATATAGAATCAAGGATTTACAATTTAGAAGCAACTATGGTGGAAGGCAAAGTGTTTCAAAAGGTGATTTAAATATAAAAACAGATGTAAGTTTACGTGATAATATTACAATTATTAGAAACTTGGATATTATTGATAACAAGGTTACCGCTGGTCAAAAAACATGGTCTATTAAATTTTCCGCTGATTATGCTTTAAGTAAAAGTTTTAATGCCGTATTTTTCTATGATCATTTATTTTCTGAATTTGCTATTTCAACGGCATTTCCACAAACTACAATAAGATCAGGAATGACATTGAGATATAATTTTGGTGAATAAATTTGTTATGAAAAAATATTTTTAAAACTTACATTTGCCAAGATAAAAATTATATATATGGAAATTAAATCTGAACTAAAGTATACTAAAGATCATGAATGGGTTGAAGTTAATGGAAACCAAGCTAGGGTTGGAATAACAGACTATGCTCAAGGTGAATTGGGGGATATTGTTTATGTTGAAATTGAAACACTTGATGAAAGTTTAATGAAAGAAGAAGTTTTTGGTTCAGTGGAAGCTGTAAAAACTGTTTCAGATTTATTTTTGCCTGTTTCTGGCAAGATAATTGAAATCAATGAATCCCTTGAAGATAATCCTGAACTAATTAATGAAGATCCTTATGACAAAGGTTGGATTATTTGTATGGAAATTGAAAATTTAGATGAATTAGATAATCTTTTAGATTCAGAATCCTATAAAAAATTAATTGGAGTATAGTTATGTTTAAAAAAATCACATTATTATATACTTTATTTATTATTTGTATTTCTTTAATTCCTATTCCAAAACTAGTATTTCCTGGATTTAGCATTTCTGATAAATCTTTACATTTAATTGCCTATCTAATTATGTCTATTATGTGGATTAGATTAGGATTTATTGAATCCAAAAAAATTAAATGGAATTATTTTTTATTAGTGTTATCTATTGCTTTAATTACTGAGATATTACAAGGCATTTTGCCAATTGGCAGATATTTTGAAATAGCAGATATACTAGCGAATTGTATTGGACTTTTATTGGGATTTGGTGTTAGCTACTTTTATATAATTAAAAATAAGGTGACTTAGCTTTCATTTTAAAAAAAAAAAATTATTTTAGCTTAAGAATTAATTTGATATATGCAACGTAAAAAGAATCCAAGAGCAGATTTAAGAAAGTACAGCAGTTTGATGTTTGCTGTAGGATTATGTCTAGTCCTATTTATTTCGTGGCAAGCAATTGAGTTTAAAAGTTATGAAAGGCTATATGACTTAGAATCATTAAATGTTGATGATGATGATGATGAAGATATTCCAATTACTGAGCAAATTAAGACACCACCACCACCACCACCACCACCTGCTCCTGAAATTATTGAAGTAGTTGAAGATGAAGAGGAGATAGAAGAAACTATTATTGAATCTACTGAAACTGATCAAGAAGAAGTTGTAGAGGAAGTTGAGGTTTTAGAAGAAGAGATAGATATGGACATTCCTTTTGCAATTATTGAAGATGTTCCATTGTTTCCAGGATGCGAAAGAGTTCCAAAATCTCAAAGAAGAAAATGTTTTCAAGAACAGATACAAAAGCATATCAATAAGAATTTTAGATATCCTGAAATTGCCCAAGAAATGGGTATTCAAGGGAGAGTTTTCGTCCAATTCATGATTGGAAAAGATGGAAGTATTAGCGGAGTTAGGACTAGAGGCCCTGATAAAAATTTAGAGAAAGAGGCTAATAGAATTATTTCTAAATTACCTAAGATGACACCCGGAAGACAAAGAGGTAGACCTGTTAGAGTACCGTTTAGTATTCCAATTACTTTTAGATTACAATAGATTTTTTTTAAAGAGTTAAATATCAATTAAATAATTGTTTTCTCTAATATTCTGTTTTAAATTTGTGCCCTTAATAATTTATGGCTACTAGTTTATACAAATCTCACCCAAAATCAATAGTTAATATTATTAAGCAAGTCTTGAAAATATTTTTGGAATTAACTAAAGCTAGATTAGCAATTAGTGTAGTTTTTTCCTCCATAGCAGGATACTTAATAGCTGTAGATAATTATGATATTTATATTATTTTTCTTCTTGTATTAGGCGGATATTGCATGGTAGGAGCATCAAATTCTTTCAATCAAATAATAGAAAGAGATATAGATGCTTTGATGGATAGAACTAAAAATAGACCTATTCCTGCAGGAGATGTTTCAGTTTCATCAGTCTTTATTTTATCTATAATATTAACATTAATTGGAACAATTGTTTTATATAAAATAAATCCTAAAACTGCTCTCTTTGGGGCGATTTCCATTTTTATATATACCTGTTTATACACGCCATTAAAAACTAAAACACCTCTTTCTGTTTTTGTTGGTGCTTTTCCTGGCGCAATTCCTTTCATGTTAGGTTGGGTAGCTGCTACAAATAATTTTGGTATTGAAGCGGGAACATTATTTGCTATTCAATTTTTTTGGCAATTCCCCCACTTTTGGGCATTAGGATGGATGCTTCATCATGATTACAAGAAAGCGGGCATTAATATGTTACCAACTAAAAGAAAAGATAAAGCAACTGCGCTTCAAATTATTCTTTATACTATATGGATGATAATGATTTGCCTATTGCCATTAAGTGGTTTAACTGGGGATCTTAAGCTTTCTATATTTTCTGCTTTGGTAATTGGATTAATTGGGCTTTCAATGCTTTATTATTCAATTAATCTATATAATAAAATGTCAACCGATGCTGCTAAAAAGTTATTTAAAGCTAGTGTATTTTGTTTGACTATGGTTCAAATAGTTTATGTAATTGATAATATATATATATGGAATTAAATCAGGAAGAAATTCGCATAAAAACTATAAAAGCAAAAAAAATGATGCTTTTGTTTTCAATGTTAAGCATAGCTATGACTTTTGCTGGTCTAACTAGTGCATATATTGTTAGTAAATCAAGGCCAGATTGGTTAAAAGAATTTGAATTACCTATAGCCTTTACAATAAGTACAATTGTCATTTTATTAAGTAGTATTTCTATTTGGATTGCCAAAAAAAATGTAACTAAAAACAATGTTTCTAATACCTCTTTATGGCTTTTAATAACTTTTGGTCTAGGAATAATTTTTATCCTTTCTCAGTTTTCTGGTTTTAGTGAATTGATTTCTAAAGGATATTTTTTTACTGGGGCTCAAAGTACAATAACTACTTCTTTTTTATATGTACTTACAGTGCTGCATTTAATACATTTATTTGCAGGAATTATTGTATTGATTGTGGTTATGATTAATAATTATAAAAACAAATATGAAACTAAAAAATTAGGTTTTGAATTGGCTGTAACTTTTTGGCATTTTCTTGGAGTTTTATGGATATATTTATTTGTTTTTTTATATTTCTTTAGATAGTAAAAATATGTAACTTTGAACTTAAAATTTAAATAGGTAAATGAGTGTAACAATTTCAAAAAAAATAGAAGAAGAAGATTTATGGGGAGGTGGTAACAGACCATTTAAAGCTAGTTATGGAAAGTTAATGATGTGGTTTTTTATCGTATCAGATGCTTTAACTTTTACTGGATTTCTTGTTGCATATGGTTTTTCTAGATTTAAGAATTTAGACTCTTGGCCAATAGCTGATGAAGTTTTTACTCATTTTCCTTTCTTACACGGAGTTGATGCACCAATGTATTATGTGGCATTAATGACATTTATTTTGATTTTTTCATCAGTAACTATGGTTTTAGCTGTTGACGCTGGGCATCATATGCAAAAAGGCAGGGTAACTTTTTATATGTTATTAACTATAATTGGAGGGGCTGTATTTGTTGGATCTCAGGCTTGGGAATGGAATAATTTTATTAGAGGTGAATATGGAGCTGTTGAAACTAAAGGAGGACAAATATATCAGTTTGTAAACGAAAAAAATGATAAAAGAGTTGCATTAAAGGATTTTGCTATAAGTAACCCTAATGACAGATTGCAGCATGAAAAAAGAAATGGGATTTGGTTTTATAATGAATCAACTTTGCCATCTTATACTGTAGAAGAGGTAATTGGTGGATTTAATTCTAATCCTGATTTGATAATAAAGACAGAAAAAATTGATGAAAAAGGCCATAAAATTAAATTAACCAGAGAAGAATCATTGAAAAAAATAACTCAAGCAAAGCATGTTGTTGAGGGAGCGAATTTAATACGTAATGAGTACGGAAATCGATTATTTGCAGATTTTTTCTTTTTTATAACCGGATTTCATGGCTTTCATGTATTTTCTGGTGTAATAATAAATATTATAATTTTCTTTAATGTGCTTATTGGAACCTATGAAAGAAGAGGACATTATGAGATGGTTGAAAAAGTAGGTCTATATTGGCATTTTGTTGATTTAGTTTGGGTTTTTGTTTTTACATT
>MDSV01096646.1_pt1 | contig 17359 bp, 23 predicted proteins | sample 810851 | NCBI WGS metagenome assembly MDSV01 (sample SAMN05326640, study PRJNA326480) | marine metagenome | isolation source: seawater | place: Atlantic Ocean: North East | collected 2012 | reverse complement strand
GAAAATTGAAATTATCAAGTCAAAAATTGATACTAAAAAAAGATTTGATTTAAAAGTAATCCTAAAAAGACTTTATAAACTAGGATGTAGAAATATTTTAGTCGAAGGTGGGAATGAACTTACTAAAAATTTTCTAAATAAAAAAATTTTTAATTTATTCTATCTATTTCAAAGTCCTAAAAAATTATCAAAATTAACAGAATTTAAAGAATTTAATGGTTTTGATATTATAAAACGGAATTATAAAAACAAAGTAATAATTAATTCTAATTTAGGAAAAGATAAAATAATATTATATAAAAAATAATATGTTTAACGGGATTATATATAACCAAGGGATTGTTACTAAGATTGTAAAAAGACCTAAGGGACATAATATTTTTATTAAGAGTAACCTTAAGTTAAGCAACAAAGATATAGGTCTTTCTGTTGCTTGTGATGGTGTTTGTCTAACTTTAATTTCTTTCAAAACTAAAATAATGGAGTTTTATCTATCAAAAGAAACCATTGTTAGATCTAAATTTAAATTCTTAAAATTAAAAGATATTATAAATTTAGAATTACCACTAAAATATGGAACTAAAATTTCAGGACATATATGCCAAGGCCATGTAGATACAGTAGGTAAAGTTTCTTATATTAAAATGATTGATAAATCATACCTTTTTGATTTTGAAATATCTAAAAAAGAGAAAAAACATTTAATAGAAAAAGCATCAATATGTGTAAATGGTGTTTCTTTGACAATATCAAAGGTTTCAAAAAAAGGTTTTCAAATTTGGGTAATTCCCCACACCTACAAGGAAACTAACCTATCAAGACTAATGAAAAATAGTTTGGTAAATATAGAGATAGATATCCTATCTAAATACGTTAGAAATTATTTTAATGAAAAAAAATAATTTTACTCCTATAGAAAATATCATAAAAGTTGCCAAAAAGGGTGGTATGTTTATTCTAGTCGATGACGAAAAAAGAGAAAATGAGGGAGATTTAATTATTTCAACGTCAGATTCTAATTCAAAAAATATTAATTTTATGGCAAAGTATGGACGTGGATTGATATGTCTTGCTTTAGATAGTGTCCAAGCAAAAAAATTAAATTTATCTTTAATGTCCCCAGTTAATCAATCTAGAAATAAAACTGCATTTACAATTTCAATTGAGGCCAAAAAAGGTATAACTACTGGTATTTCAGCTAAAGATAGAGCAAGAACAATTAAAATAGCTTCCAAAAAAAATGTAAAAAAAAATGAAATTGTTTCACCAGGTCATGTGTTTCCAATTATTGCGAAAGATGGTGGAGTTTTAGTAAGAGCTGGTCATACCGAGGCTTCTGTTGATATATCTAAGTTAGCTAAAAAAAATAACTCTGCAGTTATCTGTGAAATTATGAATGAAAATGGTAGTATGGCAAAAGGGAAGAATTTATTTAATTTTGCTGAAAAACATAATCTTAAAATAGGTAAAATAGAGGATTTAATTGCTTACAGACTAAAAAAAGAAAAATTAATAAGATTAAAAAAGCAAAGTGATATTGATGTTAGAGATCAAAAATTTAAGATTAGAATTTATGAAAATTTATTGGATGGTTCAGAGCATTTTGCTCTAATAAAAGGTAATATTAAAAAGGGTATAACACCCAGAGTAAGAGTGATTTCTTCAAATGTTGTACAGAATTATTTGATTAATCATCAATTGCCAAATTCTTTTACTAAAACACTTAACTATTTCAAAAAATTTAGTAATTGTGTTTTAGTATTCATTAAAGATACTAACCTTAAATCAGTAACTCAAACACTTAAAGATTATAAGAATAAAGATTTTTATAAAAGAGGTAACGATAGACTTATTAGAAATTATGGTATCGGAGCACAAATAATTAAAGATTTAAAAATTAAAAATATGATATTAATTACAAAGTCTCCTAAAAAAGTTATTGGTTTAGACGGATATGGTATAAAGATTAAAAAACAAGAATTAATTTAATGAAAAAGAAATACTTAATAGTTATTGCAAATTATTATGAAGATATTTCAAAAGGTCTTCTTGATAGTTCGTTAAAACTAATCCCAAAATCAAATGTAATAAAGATTATAAATGTTCCAGGTGTATTTGAGATACCTGTGACTATTTCAAAGAATATAAAAAAATATGATGCCTTTTTAGCTTTAGGTTGTGTCATTAAAGGTGAAACACCACATTTTGACTTTATATCTCAAGCATCAACTAATGCATTAATGGATTTATCAATTAATAACAAGAAACCTATTGGAAATGGAATAATAACTTGTTTAAATATGCGTCAAGCTATAGCAAGAAAAAAAAAAGGTGCCGAAGCCGCTAAAGCTGTAATTTCAATTTTATCTCAAAAATGAGCAATTATAGTGGTTCTAATAATAATCCAAGGGTAATTATAATTCAAAAATTGTATGGGAAATTTTTTAATGAAGATAATCATTTAGATTTTCCAAAACACAGGTTTAAAAAATTTATAAAGGATATTGTATTAGGAACAATAGAAAGAGATGAAGTAATTCTTGCTGAATTAGAAACTAAACTTGGAGATAAAATTATATTTGATAATCTTGACAAAGTTTTTCAAATAATAATCAAAGCAGCAACTTATGAATTTCTTTATAAACCAAGTGTATCAATAAATATTATTATTAAAGAATATTTAGTCTCATCAAATTTTTTCTTAAATAATGATCAAACAAAATATCTTAATGCTTTATTAGATAATATTGGAAAGAAATTAAGATCAAAAAATGCATGAATTTGAATTAATAAAACAGTATTTTTCAAATATTTCTAAAAATAATAAAGCTGCATTAAATTTAAATGATGATGTTTTCTTTGATAAAAGGAAAGGAATAGTAATTTCCGTTGACACTTATAATGAGGGTTATCATTTTTTAGATTTCAAAAGACCTGATCTAGTAATAAAAAAAATAGTTAGATCATCTATCTCTGATTTAGTATGTAAGGGAGTAAAACCTAAATTTTATTTTATTTCTGGATCAGGAAATAAGAGTACATTTTCAAAAAGAAATTTATCTAGCATTTCTAAATCTCTTTTTCATGAACAAAAAAAATATGGTATTTTTTTATGTGGCGGTGATACTACATTTTCAAATAAGCTTAGTTTTTCAATAACATCAGTCGGTTATTCAAAAAAAATTGTTTATAGAAATCAATGTAAATTAAATGATGATATTTATGTGACAGGAAATTTAGGTGACAGTTATATAGGTCTACAAATTTTAAAAAAAAAGATAAAATTTTCAAATAAAATTAATAATTATTTTATAAATAAGTATTATCGACCCACAATTCAAATATCTCTTGTTAAGAAAATTTTGAATTTTGCTAATACTTCAATTGATGTTTCAGATGGTTTAATTTCTGATTTAGAAAAAATGATGAATAATCAAAATTATTCATATGAAATAGATGAGGATAAAATTCCAATTTCAAAAAATTTGTCAAAAATAATTACAACTCGAAAACTTAAGAAATATAAATTTATATCTAATGGTGATGATTATCAGATATTATTTACTGCTAGACCCAATAAGTCTAGAATCATTGAGGATACTTCAAAAAATATTGGAGTTAAAATAACAAAAATTGGAAAAATAATCTCAGGAAATAGAAAATCACGTTTAACTGATCAAAAAGGTAAGCAAATACTTATTAAAAACAAAGGATATATTCATCAATTCTAGAACTTAATTATTGTCTTTTTTAGCTTTTTTTGTATTGTCCGGGCTTAAAATTTAATAACTAATAACCTTAAGGTTTATATGAACACATCAATCGAAACTATTCTTTTATACACAATAGCTGCTGGTTTTCTATCCATAGTTTATGGATTTTTTACAGGTAAAAATATTTTAAACTCAAGTTCCGGTAATGCAAAAATGAAAGATATTGCATCAGCTATTCAAATAGGTGCAAAAGCTTACCTCGCAAGGCAGTATAAAACTATTGGTATTGTAGGTGTTGTGGTTTTAGTTATTGTAAGTATTGCATTTAGTCCTTTAGTAGGACTTGGTTATCTTATCGGTGCAGCATTATCTGGTATTGCAGGATATGTAGGTATGCTCGTTTCAGTCGAGGCTAATGTAAGAACAGCAGAGGCATCTAGAAAAGGTCTTGCACAAGGATTGTCTGTTGCATTTAAGTCAGGTGCAGTAACTGGCATGCTGGTTGCAGGTTTAGCATTACTCTCTATTGCTGTTTACTATTATTTACTTTTAAAAAATCAAGTTGATGAAAGAGAAATTGTTAATGCTCTTGTTGCTTTAGGTTTCGGAGCATCCTTGATTTCGATATTTGCCAGACTAGGTGGCGGAATATTTACGAAAGGTGCTGATGTAGGTGCTGATTTAGTTGGCAAAGTTGAAGCTGGTATACCGGAGGATGACCCAAGGAATCCTGCAGTAATTGCTGATAATGTGGGAGATAACGTTGGAGATTGTGCTGGTATGGCTGCTGATTTATTTGAAACATACGCTGTAACTATTGTTGCAACTATGGTCTTATCATCAATATTTTTTTATGGTGATCTAAATATGATGATTTATCCACTTACAATTGGTGGAGCTTGTATTTTGACATCTATTGTTGGAACTTTTTTTGTAAAACTAGGAAATGATAAAAATGTAATGAATGCCTTATATAAAGGTTTTATAGTTTCTGCATTATCATCGTTAGTTATTTTATATCCTGTTACAGATTATGTGATTGGATTTAGTAGCAATTATACAGTAAATGATAAAACTTTTACTGGTTTAGATTTATACTACTGTGGTGTAATAGGTTTAATCATTACTGGTTTATTAATTTGGATAACAGAATATTACACTGGTACTAATTATAGACCAGTTAAATCTGTCGCCGCATCTTCAACAACAGGACATGGAACAAATGTTATTCAAGGATTAGCAGTTTCAATGGAAGCAACAGCAATTCCAGCATTGATAATTGTTACTGGTATCTTAGTCACTAATTCAATTGCAGGATTGTTTGGAATTGCTATTGCAGTGACAACTATGCTTGCATTAGCAGGTATGGTAGTTGCTCTAGATGCTTATGGTCCAGTTACTGATAATGCTGGTGGTATAGCTGAAATGTCAAACATGGACAAAAAAGTAAGAAAAACTACTGATGCTTTAGATGCAGTAGGTAATACAACTAAAGCCGTTACCAAAGGTTATGCGATTGGTTCAGCAGGTTTAGGAGCCTTAGTCTTATTTGCAGCTTATGTTGAAGATATAAAACATTTTTCTAAAGTTACAGGATCGAAATTAGAGGGAATAGTGGTAACATTTGATCTTTCAAATCCTTATGTAGTAGTTGGATTATTAGTAGGTGGAATGTTACCATATTTATTTGGCTCAATGGGGATGCAGGCTGTTGGAAGAGCAGGTGGAGCTGTTGTAGTTGAAGTTAGAAGGCAATTTAAAAAATTTCCTGGTATAATGAAAAGAAAACAAAAACCTGACTACGCAAAATTAGTTGATTTATTAACAGTTGCAGCAATCAAAGAAATGATTATACCATCATTATTACCGGTATTATCTCCAGTAGTTTTATATTTTATTATCCTCGGAATAGGAGGTCAAGTTGCAGCACTCGCTGCTGTTGGCGCAATGTTACTTGGAGTAATTATTACTGGGCTTTTTGTTGCAGTTTCTATGACTGCTGGCGGTGGTGCATGGGATAATGCTAAAAAATATATAGAAGATGGTAACCACGGAGGAAAAGGTTCTGAAGCTCATAAAGCAGCTGTGACAGGCGATACGGTTGGTGACCCTTACAAGGATACAGCTGGTCCTGCAGTAAATCCAATGATTAAAATTACTAATATTGTAGCTTTGTTATTATTAGCTGTTATCGCTGGTTAGCTTCTCTTCTTTTTTTGGCCCTCTGACCAAGAGGGTCATTAATTTTTTGTCTCATACTAGACAAAAAGTCGTATATAAAAGCTTTCTTTGAAAAACCTGTTTCAGTTGTAGCACTAACAATTTTTACTTTATTCATATCCTCTTCTTTAAAAAAATCCTTTTTTTTAAGTATTCCATATTTATCAATTTCCAATACTAAAACATCATTTTTATATATTTTCATTTTACCTAAATTTTTAACATTTGATTGGGTTTGTTTTCTTTCAATATAGATCCAAACATCATTATTAAATTTACTTGTTGTTGAGGGATATCCTAAAATTTTTCTTATATCATTTTTATTTGACTTATTAACGAATAATGACTCTTGTTTTTTTTCTAAGAATGGAACTCCATGATGTTTTACAACTTTTTTAAATGAACAATTTGTTATTATAAATGAAAACAAAATGATATATAATATTTTATACATGAAAAATGAATTACTCAATATTTATAATAATTTGATTAATTATACTAGAAATAAAGATTTATATATTTCTTTGGATCGTGAAGATGATTTTTCTGATAGATTAACTTTATTTCTTCTTCATTTTTCTTTTTTTTTAAAAAACTATAAAAATGAAGAAAATAGGTTACTTTTACAAAAAATTTATGATTTTAATTTTAGACAGTTAGAGCTATCAATAAGAGAGATTGGTTATGGTGACCAATCAATAAATAAAAAAATGAAAGAATATATTAATTTATTTCATTCCATGGTTTCTGAAATTCATTTTTGGGACAAATTAACAAAAACTGAAAAGATAGAAAAGTTTTCTTATTTTTTGAGTGATTTTAACAAAATAGATCATTTACTTGATTATTTCGAACAATTTAATGATAAATTATCGAAAAAAACTTTGAATTCTTTTATAAAAAGTGTACATAAACCATAATTATGGCAGTTCCAAAACGAAAACAAACACCTTCAAGAACAGGGATGAGAAGAGCTCAGACTATGAGATTTTCTACCAAAAATATAGTTGAGGATAAAAAGTCAGGTGAATATAGACTTTCTCACCACTTAGATTTAAAAACTGGTATGTATAAAGGTAGACAAGTCTTAGACCCAAAAGAATAATAGATATATAATTAATTAATAAATTAAAAATGTCTGATATGATTAAAATTGCAGTTGATGCAATGGGTGGCGAGGGGTCTCCAAAAAAAATTATTGATGGTATAATCTTAAATCATCATAAAAATAAAGATAATTTTTTCAAGATATTCGGTGATAAAGAAAAAATACTCAAACTTATAAATAAAAAAATTAGTGAAGAGTATTACGAAATTATTAATACTGAAAATGTAGTTAAAAGTACAGATAGTCCACTAGAGGCAGCAAAAAGAGGTAAAGATACTAGTATGTGGCTTTCAATTGAAAGTGTAAAAAATAAAGAGGCAGATATTGTAATTTCTGCTGGAAATACAGGTGCATTACTAGTTATATCAAAGTTAAATTTAAAGATGATTGAAAATATTGATAAACCTGCTTTATCAGCGTTATGGCCAAATAAAAAAGGAATGAGTGTTGTGTTAGATCTTGGAGCAAATATTGAATGTGATTCAAAAAATTTATTAGATTTTTCAATTATGGGAGCGTCCCTTTACACATCGTTATATCCAAACGAAATACCAAATGTAGCATTATTAAATATAGGAACAGAAGAATTAAAAGGAAATGAAGTAATTAAAGAAACTTATCAAATTTTAAATGATAAAGACTCAGATAATTTCAATTTTGAGGGTTATATTGAGGGCAATGAATTAATGAATGGAAAAGTAAATGTTATTGTATCTGATGGATTTACTGGTAATGTTGCATTAAAAACTGCAGAAGGTACTGCAAATTTTATAATAAATGAACTTAAAAAGACTATGACTGGATCGATATTAGGAAAAATATCATCTTTATTAAACGTATCAAATTTGAGAAAATTCAAAAAAAGATTAGATCCAAGATTATATAATGGAGCAATCTTTATTGGACTAGACTCTCCTGTGGTTAAAAGTCATGGAGGTACAGATTATATTGGTTTTTCTAATTCATTAGATGTTTGTAATAAAATAGTAAAAGGTAATTTGATCAAGAAGATTAAGCAAAATATTTGATATAATGAGAATAAATTTAACTAAAAAAGATTTAGTCAATTCAGTTTATATGCAGCTAGGATTTTCGAAACAAATTTCAGAAAACTTAATAGATGATCTTTTAATTACCATTGCTAATAATATCAAATTGGAAAAAAAACTTAAATTATCAAAGTTTGGGACTTTTACGATTCGTAAAAAAAAATCACGAGTTGGACGAAATCCTAAAACTAAAGAAGCTAAAGTAATTACCGGTAGAGAAGTTATTTTATTTAAGCCAGCCAAAGAATTCAAAGAATTAGTTAATTTCAAGTATAATGAGTAAATCTGACGATGCTTATAAAACCATTAGTGAGGTAGTTAAAATATTAAAATTAAAATCAAATAAAAAAGGTGTTTTACCAACTCATACAATAAGATTTTGGGAAAAACAATTTAAACAAATTAAACCAAAAATATTTAATAATAATAGGAGATATTATAATGAAAATGATATCAATCTTCTTAAAAAAGTAAAATATCTTCTGAAAGATCAAGGTATGACTATTAATGGAGTTAAAAAGATATTAGATTCCAAAGATTCATTAGAACTTGACGAAACAGCAAATAATTCTATAAAGACTGATAATTTTAAAAATAAATTAATAAATATTTCAAAAATTATTAAAAAACTAAACGATATAAGATAACATGGCAAAAAAAACGCACATAAAAGTTAGATTAGTACCTGAGGCTAAACCTGATAGCTCTTTTTTCTACTATGTAAAAAAGCCTGCGGGCGGAGAGAAAGCTAAAGTAAAGCTCTCAGCTAAAAAATATAATCCTGAAACAAGAAAACACGAAATATTTATTGAAAAAAAACTTCCACCTCATAGTAAATAATTATTTTTTTTTAAAATTTCTTTTTTCATAATTAATGTAAGACCAAATCATATTTTTCCAAATTCGGCTAGTTATCTTTGGATCAATTTTTAATTTTTTTGATTTTTTCGATATTTTTTTTAAAATGAAATTAATTCTTTTTTTATCAATAATTTCATTTTTAAATTCTTTTAATTTTAAAACTTCTTCAACCAGATAGGTACGTTTTTTTATTAAAGATAGCAATTCATTATCTAATATGTCCAATTTAATTCTAATCTTGTCTAATTTTTTTTTATTTTGTGGCGACATTTAATCCATTGGTTAATCAAATTATTATTATATGTATTAAATATGTTTGTAAACATTGATCCCTATAACAAGATGATACGTTTGTGGCTTATTTCAATGTTTTTTATGATTATAATTATAATTACTGTTGGTGGACTTACTAGACTTACTGACTCTGGATTATCTATTACTGAATGGGAGTTATTTAAAGGAATTTTACCCCCATTAAATATTGATCAATGGAACTTTTATTTTAATGAGTATAAAAAAATTCCTGAATATCAAACAATAAATTTTAATATGTCTATTAATGATTTTAAAGTCATATATTACTGGGAATACGCGCATAGATTAATTGCTCGTTTGATAGGCCTATTTGCTATTTTACCACTAATTTTTATATATTTAAAACATAAGAGTAAATTGATTAAAGATTTAAAATATTTATCAATATTTGGACTTGTTTGTTTTCAAGGATTTATTGGTTGGTTCATGGTTAAAAGTGGCTTAATTAATAACACAGATGTCAGTCATTATCGTTTAGCTCTACACTTAAGTGTTGCATTAGTTGTATTATCAATAACTTTTTGGTTTATTCTTGAAAATTTTAACATAAAAAAGTTTTTAAAAAAAATTAATAATAAATTTTTATCTATATTTTTATTTTTAATAGTAGTTCAAATTATTTTAGGGGCATTTCTTGCTGGTTTAAATGGAGGACTTTTATTTAATACTTGGCCTAGTATGGATGGAAATTTACTACCAAGTGATATTAGCAAATTTGATTTATATAATTCTCAAATACTAAACAATCCTTCTGTTATTCAATTTTATCATCGATTATCTGCTTATTTATTGATTATTTTTTTGATAATTTTAAATATTATATGTCACTTAAAAAGGATTGAATTTTGGTCAATTACAATTCTTAATTTTGCTATTTTATTTCAAATTATTTTAGGAATTATTACTTTGTTAACTGGTGTAAAGATATATTATGCTTCTCTACACCAGTTAGGTTCCGTTTTTGTTTTAATTAGTTTTCTTAATATCTATTATAAAAATACTAACTAACTGCTTTTAAACCTGGCTTACCAGACTCATTTAGTGCTTGATCTAGATCACCAACTATATCATCAGGATGTTCAATACCTATTGATAACCTAACATATCCAGGAGTAACACCAGCTGCCAATAACTCTTCTTCTGTAAGTTGACTATGAGTGGTTGTAGCCGGATGAATTGCTAAACTTCTTGCATCTCCAATGTTAGCTACATGGTAAAACATTTTAAGTGACTCTATAAACTTCTTACCAGCCTCTACACCACCTTTAACTTCAATACCAACTAAGGCACCGTTACCACCTTTTAGATATTTTTTGGATCGAGCTGCAATTTCACCTTCATGTAGTGTTGGGTAGATTACTCTAGTTACATTTTTATGTTTTTTTAAGAAATCAACCGCTTTCTCTGCATTAGAACAATGTTGTTTCATTCTAAGAGGTGCTGTTTCCAAACCTTGAATTATACCCCATGCATTATCTGGAGCTAATGGTGCACCCAAGTCTCTCAATAAACAAACTCTAGCTCTAACTGCAAATGAAACATTAGCACCAGTAAGTTGAGGAACAACTTCACCCCATTTAGCGCCTCCGTAACTCATATCTGGCTCGTTGTATAAAGGTTGCCTTTTTGGATCTGCTGTCCAATCAAAGTTACCGCCATCAACCAAACATCCGCCAATAACAGTTCCATGACCTCCAATAAATTTTGTTAGTGAATGAACCACCACTGCAGCACCATGGTCTAATGGTTTGCATATTACTGGTGCAGCTGTGTTATCCATTATAAGAGGAATGTTATGTTTTCTTCCTATATCAGATACTTCTTTAATTGGAAAAACTCTTAAATATGGATTTGGTAATGTTTCAGCATAGAAACATCTTGTTTTTTCATCAATTAATTTTTCAAAATTTTTTGGATCTGATGGATCTGCATACCTACACTCAATTCCAAGTTTTTTTAAAGTGTGAGTAAATAAATTAACAGTTCCACCATATAAATCAGTAGAACTAATGAAATTATCTCCTGCTTGGCACACATTTAAAATAGCAAAAGTAGAAGCAGCTTGTCCAGATCCTACTGTTACTGAAGCTAAACCGTTTTCAAGTGCCGCAACTCTTTTTTCCAACACATCATTTGTTGGATTCATTATTCGTGTATAAATATTACCAAATTCTTTTAAAGCAAATAAATTTGCTGCATGACCAGTGTCATTAAATTGATAAGACGTTGTTCTATAAATTGGTACTGCTACAGAAGTAGTTGCTGGATCACTTCTATAATCCCCACCATGTAGAGCAATTGTCTCTGGGTTTTTTGATGTACTCATAATTTATTCTCCTAGTTATTATAATTATAATATTAGTCTACCAGCATGTAATATAGAGATCAATTAACTGTGAGTTGTGTTTTAGTCATTTTATAGTAAAAAACTAATATATTTTGACAATATGTCTCATAAATATTTAAAATAGTTAATAAATAATACTTTTTTTAAATTTAAAAATAATATTTAATGCAAAAAAATAAAATCTTATTATGTACAGACCATTGCCAGATGAATTGACAATCAAAAACTCACCTATAGAAGGCTTAGGACTTTTTGCAACAACAAAAATAAAAGCTAATTCATTTATAGGTGTTACACACATTAGAGACGAGCAATTTGAAAATAAATATATAAGAACACCTTTAGGTGGTTTTTATAATCATTCAGATAATCCAACTGTTCAAAGAATGGTATCTAATATATTACCTTCTTTAAAATTTGGTGATCCCATTGACCCTAGTGCAAAAGCAAAGAAATTTAATGAAAATGATGATGATTTAGAAAATATGTATTATAATTTAAGGGAAAAACCTGATGCAAAATACTTTTTTATGGTTTCTATTCGAGATTTAAATGCGGGTGATGAACTTTGTGCTAATTATAACTTATATACTTATCCTAAAACAGGAGTGGGTATTCAAATGCTTTAGTTTGAAGGATAATTAGTAACTATAAATTCTTTTAATACTTTTAAAACTCTATCAGCTTCTTCAAGCAACATCATATGCCCACAATTATCTATAATATCCACTTTACTTCCTTCAATTAAGTCCGCTAATTTTCTGCCTTCTTTAACTGGACACATTTTATCTCCAGTAGCAAGTATGGATAATGTTGGTATTTTTATTTTTTTCGCTGCTTCAAAACCATTTTTATAATTATCACACGCTCTAAAATCTACACCTAATGTATCTTTAATTGTTCTAGATTTTGCTAACATTCCGCCAGTATTTATATGGTATAATCCTGGAACTGGGTGTCCTCCAAAATGTCCAGCAGGACCATGAGCCCAGTCCATCATCAAATCAACAGCTTTTGGATCATTATTTTCAGCAAGTTCTAAAAGTTCTGGATTCATTGGTATTGCTCCTGCACCTCCCATTAAACTTAAAGTTTTAATTTTTTCAGGATATCTTGCTGAGCATTCAATAGTAACCAAACACCCTTGTGAATGACCAACTAACGACGCCTCTTTATAATCTACTGCATCTATAACTCTACTAATCCAATCTGCCATATCTTCTATAGATTTTAAACTTTCACCTTCCGATAAACCATGGCCAGGCATATCTAAAGCTAAACATGTGTAGCCATGAAATGCAAAATATCTCGTTTGTAAAACCCATGTCATATGAGTTAAGCCACTTCCATGAACAAAGATGATTAAAGGTTTATTTTTGTCAAAAGGTCGACCACCTGTAGATGCATAAACATCATGATTATCTACTTTAAATTTCATTGATTTGAAACAAGTCTTGGTTTTCTAGCAGCTCTGAAACCAATTTCAAAATCATTTTTGATATCATCAATATCTTCAATACCAACAGATAATCTTATCATATCATGAGATAAACCAGCAAATTTCAATGTAGCTTCGTCCATTTGGGAATGCGTTCCTGAAGCTGGATGTATAACTAGAGTTCTAGTATCACCAACATTAGCTAGGTGAGAAGCTAATTTAACGTTATTAATGAATGCGACACCAGCATCTTTACCACCCTTAATGCCAAATGCTATCATAGAACCACGACCATTAGGTAAAAGTTTTTTTGCCAAGTCATGATCGGGATGATCTGGTACACTGGGATGAGAAACCCATTCGACACTTTCATGATTTGATAAATATTTAACCATTTCTTCAGCATTAGAGCAATGCTTTTTCATTCTGACAGAAAGTGTTTCAATTCCTTGTAACACGTTCCAAGCATTCTGTGGGCTTAAACAAGGTCCAAAATCTCTCATACCTTCAGCTCTAGCCTTCATAGTGAATGCTGTAGGACCAAACTCTTCTGCAAAAGATAATCCATGATAACCTTCATATGGTTTGGTCATTGTTGGAAATTTATCGTTTTGCATCCAATCAAATTTACCTCCCTCAACTAAAATACCTGCCATAGAAGAACCATGTCCAGCCATCCATTTCGTTAATGAATGAATGACAATGTCTGCACCATGTTCAAATGGTTTACATAAATAGGGCGTTTGATAAGTTGCATCTACCATTAAAGGAATACCTGCTTCATGAGCAATCTTAGCTATTTCTGGCATATTCATAAGTTCGTTTCCAGGATTTCCTACAAGTTCACCAAAAATACCTTTTGTATTTTCTTGAATTGCTTTTTTGAAACCTTCAGTGTCTCTTGGTTTAACGAAGGTACATTTAATACCAAATTTAGGAAGTGTTAATCTGAACAAATTTACTGTTCCTCCATATAATTGAGATGAAACTACTAAATGATCTCCAGCCTCACATAAAGTCATAACTGCTAAAAATATTGCACTCATACCAGAGGAAGTTGCTAGAGCTGCCGTACCCCCTTCAAGCGAAGCAACTCTTTCCTCTAAAACTGCTACTGTGGGATTAGATATCCTACTATAAATGTGTCCTCCTCTTTCTAAATTAAATAAAGCTGCAGCATGATCCACGTCATCAAATAAATATGATGTTGTTTGATAAATAGGAACTTGCCTTGATCCTGCATTTTTATGAGGCTGATAACCTGCGTGTAAACTTAATGTATCAAATTTGTATGTTTTAGGGCTTATTATTTTTTTTTCTTTATCGCTCATTAATATCCTCTTTATGACTGTTAATTTTATAAATTTAATTTCTTAGAAGCTAAATATACTTAATTATTACCAATATTAATATAATTTGACAACATCAGCTTTTATAAGTATTAATCCGGCAACAATGACAAAATTCGTTAAAAATAGTGAGATAAAATCAAATTGGTATGAAATAGACGCTAAAGGAGCTGTAGTTGGTAGATTAGCCACTGTAATATCAAAAATTATTAGAGGGAAAAATAAAACAAATTATACGCCACATATGGATGATGGTGATTTTGTTGTTGTAAAAAATATTGATCAAATAAAATTCACGGGTAAAAAATTTACTGATAAAAAATACTATAAACATACTGGTTATCCCGGTGGTATTAAAATTACTTCACCTGAAAAGCTATCTGAAAAAAAACCTGGCGAAACTTTAAAAATGGCTGTAAAGAGAATGCTTCCTGGTGGAGTGTTAGGAAAAAAACAATTAACAAAGTTAAAAATATATCCAGGAAATGATCACCCTCATACAGCTCAAAATCCTCAATCAATTAATTTGTTAAAACTTAACAGTAAAAATATTGCAAGAAGCTAGTATGCAAAACACTGAAACAACAAATAAAATACCAAAATTAAAACTAGATTTTAAAGATAGTAAATATGCAACTGGCAGAAGAAAAACTTCAATTGCTAAAGTTTGGTTAAAAAAGGGCACAGGAAAAATCTATGTTAATGGTAAATTATTTAATGAGTATTTTGCTGATGAAACTCATAAAATGCAGATTACAAGACCTTTTGAAATAATTAATCAGTCTACAGAATACGATGTTAGATGTAGTGTAAAAGGTGGTGGGCCCACAGGCCAAGCAGGAGCCATGGTGCATGGAATTTCTAAAGCTTTAGTGATGTTTGATGAAAATCTTAAAACCACTCTAAAAACTGAAAAACTTACTACTAGGGATTCTAGAGCTGTAGAAAGAAAAAAACCTGGCAGAAGAAAAGCAAGAAGAAGCTTTCAATTTTCTAAAAGATAATTTTTTTTTAATTTTTAACTGTTATAATATAAAATGCTTAAGCTTAATGTTTTGGTTGCAGGTTCCACAGGATATATTGGTGTTCAATTAGTTAAATTATTAGTTAAACATAAATTTATAAATATAAAATATTTATGTGGAAAAACCTCCGTTGGAAAAAGAATTTCTAATTATGATAAGTTATTATCAAATAAAGATTTGCCCAAAATTATTAAATTTAATAAAAATTTAATTAAAGACGTTGATGTTATCTTTACAGCATTACCTAACGGTGAAGCACAGGACATATCCAAGAGCTTAACTAAAGATAAAGTTTTGATAGATCTTGCTGCAGATTTTAGATTAGAAAAAAGTTCTGAATATTTTAAATGGTATAAACAAAAACATAGGGCAAAAAATTTAATTAAAAAAAGTATATATTCAATACCTGAAATTAGTGTAAAAAATATCAAAAATTACCAAATAATATCTTGTCCTGGTTGTTACCCAACTTCAATTCTTTTACCTCTAATACCATTATTTAAGTATAAAATGATTAAGACAAAAAATATTATAATGGACTCTAAATCTGGCTATTCTGGTGCCGGTAGAGGAGTTCATAAAAAATATAAAAATAAAAATCTATATGAATCTATAAGTGCCTATGGAGTGGGCTTTCATAGACATAATTCTGAAATCCAACAAGAATTAAACAAGCACACTAAAAGAGAATTTGATTTCAATTTTACTCCACATTTAATTCCAATGTTTAGAGGTATACTTAGTACAATATATGTTGATTTAAACAAAAATATTAAACAAAGAGATGTTATTAAAAAGTTAAATGAATATTATAAAAATCATAATTTTATAAAAATTTTAAGCTCTAATAAATTGATTAGTACTAATGAGGTAATTAATACCAACTATTGTAGAATATCAATTTGTAAAACAAAATATAAAGATAAAATAATTATACTTTCTGCTATAGACAATTTAATTAAAGGTGGAGCTGGCCAAGCTATTCAAAATCTTAATATAAAATTTAATTTTCCAATAGAAACAGGTTTAAAGTGAAACAAATATTTTTTTTTCTGATCTCATTATTTTTAATCAGTTGTTCATTAAATAAAGATTCTGATTTTTGGAATGAAGATTCTTTTAATAATCAAGAAAATCAAAAAAAATTAACAAAAATTTTAGAAAAAACTAATGATATAACGGAAATGTCTATAGATGAGTATGAAATTTTTATAGATGACCATACAAAAAAGAGTAAATATCCAGATATAAACAAATGAAAAAAAATATAAATTTAGCTGTGGTGGGACTAGGTCAAGTTGGTATTTACTTATTAAACGAATTAACTATTAAAAAAAAAGAGATTGAACTTAAAACTGGAAAAAAAATTAATATTGTTGCTGTTTCAGCAAAAAATAAGAACAAAAAAAGAAAATTTAAATTTAATAAAAAAATTTTTTTTAAAGACCCTTTAAAAATTTTTAAAAATACAAAAGTTGATGTTCTTTTTGAAGCAATTGGCACCTCAGACGGTATTTCAAAAAAAGTAGTTGAAATCGCTTTAAAAAACAAAATACACGTAATAACACCAAATAAAGCACTAATTTCTAAACATGGAAACTACCTAGCAAAATTAGCAGAAGATAACAGAGTAAATTTAGAATTTGAAGCTTCAGTAGCTGGTGGAATTCCAATTTTAAGGTCTATTAAAGAAGGTTTAGCTACCAATAAGATAAATAAAGTTTATGGAATATTGAACGGTACATCTAATTATATTCTTTCAGAGATGGAAAATTTAAATGATAGTTTTTCAAATGTATTAAAAAAAGCTCAAGCTCTTGGGTATGCAGAGCCAGGTAATCCTAAATTAGATTTAAATGGTTTTGATGCTTTTGCTAAAGTTAGAATTTTATCCTCTCTAGCCTTTAATATAAAAATTTCTAAACATAAATGTT
>MDSV01154082.1_pt1 | contig 17360 bp, 12 predicted proteins | sample 810851 | NCBI WGS metagenome assembly MDSV01 (sample SAMN05326640, study PRJNA326480) | marine metagenome | isolation source: seawater | place: Atlantic Ocean: North East | collected 2012 | reverse complement strand
CAACATCTGTGATGTCAGAAAAAATGAATAAAGAGACTTATTACTTTTTTATCAAACATCTTATTTTCGTTTCTATGTCACTATTTTTACTTGTAACTATTTCGATTCAAGAAAAAAATAAATTAACAAATTTTTTATTTTATTTATTTTTAGTTTCAATTTTACTTCTTTTTTTAACTCTTATATTTGGCGTTGAGGTTAAGGGTTCAAAAAGATGGATGGATATTCCACTTCTTCCAAGATTTCAACCAATTGAATTAGTTAAACCTTTATTTATTTTATTTGTTGCAAAAATTATTATTCTTAATCAGAATAAACACATTTATAATAGATACTTATTTTCTTTTTTAATATTATTTTTTGTAATATCACTTTTAATTAGCCAACCAGATTTTGGTCAAAGTTTATTATTAATCTTATCTTGGATAACAATGATTTTTGTTTCAGGATTTAATATGATAATTTTAATTTTTTTAGGCTTAATCTTTTTATCAATTCTAATATTATTAATTTTTATGTTTCCTAATAAATTTGGATATATTTTTTTAAGAATAAAAACATTTATTGACCCAAAAACTGGGGATAATTTTCAATCACAAAGAGCCTTAGACGCAATTAAACAAGGTGGATTAACGGGCCAAGGAATGGGCGAAGGTATTTTAAAAGATAAAGTTCCCGAGGCACACACAGATTACATTATCGCAGCAATATCAGAAGAGTTTGGAGCAGTGTTAGTTTTATTTATTATATTTATGTTTTTATTTATAGGCTATAGAGTTTTAAATAAAGCTTTTTCTGAACATGATGAGTATATAAAATTAGCAATAGTTGGACTTGTATCATTACTGATAATACAAACTTTTATTCATATCGGAGTTAACATTAGATTATTGCCTACAACTGGTATGACCCTTCCATTTTTGAGTTATGGTGGTTCTTCTTTAATAGGAAGCTCCATAATTGCCGGAATAATTTTAAATTTTACAAGAAAGGATTCTTCAAGATATTAAAAAATGGCAAAAAAAATAATTTTTTCAACAGGCGGTACAGGCGGGCATATATTTCCCGCAATACATTTAATGAAACATTTTCATGAAAAAGGATATGAAGTTTTACTAGTAACTGACAATAGGGGAACAAAACTTATAGATAATATTTCTAAATTTAAAATATATGAAATTAAAACTGGTACTCCCACAAATAAAAAAATTTTAATGAAAATTTTATCTTTTCTTTCAATATTTTTATCAATATTTTTATCTATTAAAATTTTGATAAAGGAAAAACCCGATTTAATATTTGGTTTTGGTGGTTATGTATCTTTTCCTATTTCTTTCACTTCAAAATTTTTTAGTATACCTTTAGTTCTTTATGAGAGTAATGTTGTGTTAGGAAGAGCTAATAAGTTTTTACTACCATTTTCAAAAAAAATTTTTTTATCAAAGGAAATTTTATTAGGTTTTCCTAATAAATATAAAAATAAAACACATATAGTTGGAGCAGTTTTAGATAAAAAAATAAATAATTATGTAACTAAAAAAAATATAAATATTAATAAAGATTTTTCAATTCTAATACTAGGTGGAAGTCAAGGGGCTGAAATATTTGGAAAAGTTATTCCTTCAGTTATTAATATGTTAAAAATAAAAGAATATAATATAAATGTTGTTCAACAATGTAAAAAAAACCAAAAAGAAGAAATCAAGAAATTTTACGAAAAAAATAATATAAAAAATTATGTGTTTGAATTTGATAAAGATATTTTAAATTTAATGATGACTTCAAATTTAGCCGTAACTAGGTGCGGAGCAAACACAACTGCTGAATTAGTACAAACCCAAACACCATTTATTGCTGTACCATTACCAAATTCAATAGATAATCATCAATATTTAAATGCAAAATACTATGAAAGATTGTCTTGTTGTTGGATTATAGAGCAAAACTCTTTTAATGAGGAAAATTTATATAATTTAATTGTGGAAACTATAAGAAATAAAAATAAATTAGAAATTATTCAAGAAAATATGAAAAAAAATTATAACAGTGATGTTTATAATAAATTAGAAAATAAAATTAAAGAATTTATTTAGATATGAAAATTAATATTGCTAGCAATGAGTTAGTTCATTTTATTGGAATTGGTGGAATAGGAATGAGTGGATTAGCCCAAATCATGAAGAATATGGGTTTTGCAGTTCAGGGGAGCGATCAAAGTAAAAATAAGAATATTGAAAGATTAAATAAGCTAGGAATTAAAGTTTCTATTGGACATAATAAAAAAAATTTAAAAAAAACAACTTTAGTTGTTATATCCTCAGCTATAAAAAAAAATAATAAAGAATTACAATTCGCTAAAACTAAAAAACTTCCAATTTTCACAAGAGGAGAGATGTTGGCTAATATTGTATCTTTAAAAAAAAATATAATCATTACTGGTTCGCACGGAAAAACAACGACCACATCTTTGGTTGCTAATATATTGCAAGAAGCTGGATTAGATCCAACTATCATCAATGGAGGTGTAATAAACTCCATGAAAAATAACGCACAGTTAGGAAAAGGAGATTGGGCCGTAATTGAATCTGACGAATCGGATGGAAGTTTTTTAAAACTTCCAGTTACCTATTCTGTTGTTACAAATATAGACAAAGAACATTTAGATTTTTATGGAAATTTTGAAGTATTAAAAAAAAGTTTTTGTAAATTTATTGATAAAACACCATCATTTGGAAAATCTTTAATTTGTTTAGATAATAATAATTTAAAGTCTTTGTTACATAGATTCAAAACAAAAAACTTTTTAACTTATGGTTTTAATAGAAAATCGAATTATCAAATAACTAATGTAAGAAGAAAAACAAGTTCTTCAGTTTTCGATATAATAATAAAAATTTCGGATAATAAGACATATAAAATAAAAAATATAAAAGTAAATTTAATAGGTGATCATAATATAAGCAATGCAACAGCAGCTACAGCTATAGCTTTAAATCTTGGGATTAAAATTAATAAAATAAAAAAAGCACTTAATAAATTTTTAGGAATACAAAGGAGATTTACGAAAATTTTTTCTTATGAAAATAAAGAATTTTATGACGATTATGCGCATCATCCAACTGAAATACAGGCCGTGATAAATAGTGCAAGACAAATTTATAAAGAAAGAAAAATAATTTGTGTTTTTCAACCCCATAGATTTTCTAGAGTGAATTTACTAAAAAAAGAATTTGCATCCTCATTTAAAAAATCTAGCGAGGTAGTTCTTTGTCCAGTATATTCTGCTGGAGAAAAAAATAAGTATAGTTTTGATCAAGAAAAATTTTCTCAATTAATTTCAAATAAATCAAAAATACAAGTAATAAATATTTTAAATAAAGAGCAATTAAAGAATTATTTTAAAAAAAATTTAATCTCAAACGAATTAATAATATGTATGGGAGCCGGTAGTATTTCAAACTGGATAAGAGAAATTAGCGGTAAATTTAAATGAAATTTGTAAATGAAATTAAAAAAAAAAAGGATTTTTTTTTAGGTAAAGTTGAATTTGATTCAAGTCTTTCAAAATACTCATGGTTTAATATAGGAGGCTCTGCAGAAGTAATTTTTAAACCAAAAAGTTTAAATGATTTATCTTCATTTTTAAAAAATATAGAAGGTTTTGATAAAATAAAAGTTATTGGGAAAGGATCAAATATTTTAATCAGAGATGGAGGTTATAAAGGCGTCATCATTAAACTTGGTGAATCTTTTTCACACATGTCCATGTTTGATAATAATACTGTTATAGCTGGCGCTTCTTGTTTGGAAAAAAATGTCTCAGCTTTTGCTTATGAAAATTCATTAACAGGTTTTGAATTCTTATCATGTATACCAGGGACTATTGGAGGTGGAATTCGTATGAATTCAGGATGTTATGGAGAGGATATTTCAAAAATATTAGTTTCTGTTCAAGTTATGGATTTAAATGGAAAAATAAGAATAATAAAGTCATCTGAAATTGATTTCTTTTACAGGGGATCAAATTTATCTACTGATTTCATTTTTATCAGCGCTACTTTTAAAGGTAAAAAAACTAATAAAAAAGAAATTAAACATAAAATAGATAAGCTAGTAAATAAAAAAAAGGTAGATCAACCTTCAAGAATTAAAACTTGCGGAAGTACATTTAAAAATCCAGAGGGAAACAAAGCATGGAAATTAATAAAGGATTCCGGGTGCGCAGGCATATCCATTGGAGATGCTGCTATTTCAGAAAAACATTGTAATTTTTTTATCAATAAAGGAAATGCTAAATCGAGAGACTTAGAAAATTTAATTTTAAAAGTTAAAAATAAAGTTTTTAAAGAAACAGGTATAAACCTTGAATTAGAACTTCATATTATTGGAGAAAATATATGAAAAATTTAATTGTAGTTCTACTAGGGGGGATGTCTGGTGAAAGAAAAATAAGTTTTTTAACTGGAAAAGCATGTTCTATAGCATTAAAAAAAAAGGGATATAAAGTATTAAATTTAGATGCTAAAGATGATTTGTCATCCAAATTAAAAAGAATTAAACCTAAAAAAATATTTAATGCACTGCATGGTAAATATGGAGAGGATGGGTATGTGCAAAGTATATTGGAATATCTCAAAATACCTTATACACATTCTGGCATAGTTTCCTCTAGTCTTGCAATGGATAAAGAAATATCAAGAATGATATTTAAAAGAAAAAAAATCTTAGTACCAAAATCTTTAGTAATAAAAAGTAAACAAAGTAAAATTTTTATCAAGAAAAAAATTATAAATAAGTTAAAATTCCCAATTGTAATTAAACCTATTAATGAAGGTTCAAGCCTAGGAGTACATATTTGTAAAAATATGAACCATCTCTATAAAAAATATAAACAGCTATCCAAAAACTACAATAGAGTTCTGCTTGAAAAATTTATTCCTGGAAAAGAAATTCAGGTTGCAATAATGGGTAACAGAGCGTTAGGAGCCATAGAGCTGGTACCAAAAAGAGAGTTTTATGATTATAAAGCAAAATATTCAATAAAAGCAAAAACAGAACATATTATGCCTGCAAGTTTGACTAAAAAAAAATACAAAGAAGTATTAAAGATAGCAAAAAAAGCACATAAATCTTTAGGTTGTAGAGGAATTACAAGATCTGATTTTAGATTTTTTAATAATAAATTTTATTTATTAGAGACAAATACACAGCCTGGAATGACAAAACTTTCTCTAGTTCCTGAAATTGCAAAATATAAGGGCATAAATTTCGAAGATCTTGTTGAATGGATGATCAAAGACGCTAGTTGTAATAGATGAGAAAATTTTATTCTATATTATTATTACTATTAACCTTGATCCTTTTGACTACTTATAATCCATCAGAAATGGAATTAATTTCAAACCAAGGCAATTCTTTATTTGATGTAAAAAGTATAAAAATTATTAATAATGAGAAAATAAAACCAGATGTAATCGAAGAAAAGTTGAAAAAAATTTACGGACAAAATATATTTTTTATAAAAACAAGCGAAATAGAAAAGGTGACAAGAAATATTATCTATTTGCAATCAATCGAAGTAAAAAAAAAATATCCAAATACACTTATTGTTAAAGTATTTGAAACTTCTCCTCTTGCTATATTGTTAAAAAATAGTGAGTATTACATATTAGATAGCGGTGCAAATTTAATATTAATAAACGCAGATTCTGTAACAAATTATAATTATCCACATATATTTGGAAAAAACTCAGAGAAATATTTTTTAAATTTCCTACAACTATTAAAAAAAAATAATTTTCCTATAATTGATATCAAAAGTTATTATTATTTTCAGATAGGAAGATGGGATTTACAATTAAAAGATGGTTTATTAATAAGACTTCCTAATAACATGATTAAAAATGCTATAGAAAAGTCAATTGAATTATTAAATAAAGATGATTTTAAAAATTATGAAGTTATTGATTTACGCATAAATGGTAGGATAATAGTAAATTAGAATATGTCTTCAGAAAATTTTATAGGTATAATTGAATTAGGAAATGTATACCTAAAATGTATTATTTTTGAAGATATACAAGATGCTTCACCAAAAATTATTAGCTCTCATAAACTTAAATCTATCGGAATATCAAACGGAACAATAACTGATATATCAAAAGCATCACAATGTATTAGATCGTGCATAAGTGAGGCAGAAAAAATAGGAAATATTACACTAAAAAAAATTAATGTTATTTTTGAACAACCCGAATTTTTATGTACAAAATTTTCAAAAAGTAAGAAAATTAATGGTGCAAAAATTCAAATAAATGACATCAACTTCTTATTAAAAGAAGGAAAAAAAGAAGTATTACAAAATGATGAAAAACATAAAATTATTCATATTTTTAATCATAATTATGTTGTAGACGGAAAAAAATTTAATGAAGAGCCTATTGGTTTTTATGCAGAGCATTTAAGTCACGAAATGACTTTTTTAACAGCACCAAAAAATAATATAAAAAATATTTACCAAACATTCATTAATTCAGATATAGAGGTAGAAAGATATATTTCTTGTAATTTTGCACTTGCCGCACAGTTATTGAATGCTAAAGAATTAAAAGAAGGCTCGATATTAATTGATATAGGACTCGAAAAAATCGGTGTTTGTTTTTTTAAAAATTTTGCTTTAATTAATTCTTTTACCATACCTATTGGCTTTAATCACATAACAAAAGATATTTCAAAAGTTTGTTTAATGGATTTGCAAGAATCGGAAATAATAAAAAATAAACTTGATTTTTCTTTTGAGAGTAATAGTGATCTTTTTTCTTCAGATGGTTTTTTAAAAAATATTTATTTCAAAAGTACCGACTATAGAAAAATAAGTAAATCTTTAATTGTTAGCATAGTAGAATCTCGGTTGAACGAAATTTTTAAAATAATTAAAAAAAATTTATTAATAACAGATAATAAATCTAACTTTAGCAAAAACTTTTTTATTACGGGCTTTAACTCTCTGCTTCTCAATTTAGAGCATTGTTTTTCCAATTACTTTAAAATTAGTGTAAAAAAAAAATACCAAAAAGATAATATGTCAGACGATGAAAATATTCAAAATAGTTTAAACTTTGATCCTTGTTTTGGCGCACTTAAAATTATTAGAGACGGCTGGGAAACCGAAGCTATACCAATTTCTAGGATTGAAGAAAGTAATAAAATTGGTTTTTTTAAGAGGATTTTTGGAAATAGGTTATAAAATACACAAGTATTTTTTTGTAATATAAGTTGTCTTTCAAGCTTTAACACCTTTTTGTATATCAATCTAAGATGTCTCAAAATCTACAAAAAACTATCAGTAACGAAATACAATTAGAAGGAATAGGTTTACACACCGGTTTGAAGGTAAATTTAAAAATTAAACCTTCGGATGCAAATACAGGCATATTGTTTAAAAGAACCGATGTCGAAGAAAATAAAAGTATTATCGAGGCCAATTTTGAGAATGTTGATGCACCTGTACTCTGTACAAGAATAAAAAATTCTTACGGAATATCGGTTTCAACAATAGAACACCTGATGGCATCTTTTTATGGCGAAGGAATTGATAATGCTTTAGTAGAACTAGACGCACCAGAAGTACCAATAATGGATGGGTCTGCTTTTGATTTTGTAGAAGCAATAAGAGCAGCTGGCACAACATCACAAGAATTTGAAAAAAAATTTATTCAAGTATTAAAAAAAGTTGAAATAAAAGATGGCTCAAAATTTATTTCAATCGAACCTTTAGATAATGATCTAATAATTGATTTTGAAATAATATACAAAAATCCTCTAATAAGAACTAGAAAAAGAGAATTTAAAATGAGCAATGGAGATTTAACATCAATATATAATTCCAGGACATTTTGTTTATACGAAGATATTGATAAAATAATAAATCAAGGATTAGCCAAAGGAGGATCTTTGGAAAATGCAATCGTGGTAAAAGAAAGTAAAATTTTAAATGAGAATGGACTTAGAAATAGACATGAATTTGTAGAACATAAGATACTAGACTGTATCGGTGACCTTATGCTTTCAGGGCATAGAATATTTGGGCATATTAAATCATCACAAGGGGGCCATATGTTAACCAACAATTTATTAAGAAAATTTCTTTCAGATAAATCTAATTGGAGACTGCAAAATTTTGGCGAAAATCAAAAAAATAACCCTAACTTGCGCCAAGTCGCTGTTAACGCATAAAAAAATAAGCTAAGAAAATTGTAATAACTTAATATTTTGATAAAATGTTATTTTTCAAAAATGTTAAAAAATATATTATTACTTTTATTGCTGATATTATTATTTTCTTGTTCGAAAAATGATAAAGAAAATATAGTTTTAGAGCCCACAGACGAAACTATGGCTATTGCATCTTACGAAGAAGCCATGGATGCTTTAAAAATAGGAGATGCATTTTTTGCAACAAAAAAATTTAAAGAAGTAGAAAGTTTAATGCCGCAAAGTAATTGGGCTGCCAAAGCAAGTCTTATGGCTAGCTATAGTGAGTATACAAGAAATGCATATGAAAGTAGTATTTTTGGTTTAGAAAGACATGTTAAGAACTACCCAGCAGACGAAAATATTCCTTATGCTCATTATTTAATAGCTATTTGTTATTACGAACAAATTTTAGATGAAAAAAAAGATATACAACCTTTATTGAAAGCAAAAAAAAAATTCGAATTCATTATTAACACTTATCCAGAAACGGATTATGCAATAGATTCTCGTTTCAAAATAGATTTAATTATAGATCAGTTAGCCGCAAAAGAAATGTCAATTGCAAGATTTTATATGGAAAATGAAAAATGGATACCAGCACTTAACAGACTCAAAGTTGTAGTAGAAAAATACGAAACAACAGTTTTTATTGAAGAAGCACTACATCGGTTAGTAGAGGTTTATTATAGACTAGGATTAGTAGAAGAGTCTAAAGAGGCAGCGATAATTTTAGGTTATAATTATCAATCCAGCGCATGGTACGAAAGAAGTTACAAGGTGTTTAATAAGAAATATAAAATAAAAAAAGCAAAAAAGAAAAAAGAAATGGGATTAATAAGAAAAAAAATTAGAAATTTATTCAAATAATGGAAAGAAAAAAAATTGAAAAAGAGTATAGCAATAAAATAAAAAAGATAAAAAAATATGACAAAGCATATTTTCAGGATGATAATCCTGTTGTTTCTGATAGGGATTACGACAAAGTAAAGCAAGAAATTTTAAATCTTGAAAAAAAGTACATTTTTTTAAAAAACAAAAACTCACCAAGCCAAAAAGTCGGTTATGAACCATCAAATAAATTTAAAAAGATAGAACATGATGTGCCAATGCTATCTCTTGCCAACGCTTTTTCAATAGAAAATATAAAAGATTTTATTAAAAAAATTAAAAACTTTTTAAATATTAATGTGTCGGACGCAATAATTTTTTCTGCAGAGCCAAAAGTAGATGGAATTTCTGCATCTTTAAAATATGTTAATGGTAATTTTGTTCAGGGTTTATCACGTGGCGATGGCAAAGTAGGGGAGGATATAACAAGCAATCTTAAAACTATCGAAGATATACCGAAAAATATAAAAAAATCTAATTTTCCTAAAATTTTAGAGATAAGAGGTGAGGTGTATATATCAAAATCAGATTTTAAAAAAATATCTAAAAAATTTGCCAATCCTCGAAATGCAGCTGGAGGATCTTTAAGACAGAAAAATTCCAATGAAACAAAAAAAGTACCATTAAAATTTGTAGCTTATGGATTTGGCACAGCGCAACCAAAAAATTTTAGCAAACAATCTGAATATTTAGAATTATTAAAAGTTTGGGGATTTAATACAAACCCGCTTAATAAGCAAGTGAGTACAGTAGAGGATATTGAAAAAAATTATAAAATTATCGAGTCCAAAAGATCAAATATTGATTATGATTTAGATGGTCTGGTCTATAAAGTAGATAGTTTAAAATTACAAAATAGACTTGGATTTGTTTCTAACTCACCTAGGTGGGCAATTGCTCATAAGTTTTCTGCTGAAAAAGGTTTTTCAATAATTAAAAATATAGAAATTCAAATAGGAAGAACTGGAGCACTAACACCTGTTGCTAAAATAGAACCAGTTAATATTGGTGGAGTTGTAGTTTCCAATGCTACTTTACACAATGAAGACGAAATAAAAAGAAAAGATATTAGAGTTGGGGACACAGTATGTATCCAAAGAGCTGGAGATGTAATTCCTCAAGTTTTATATGTTGATAATGAAAAAAGGAACAAAAATTCAAAAAAATTTAATTTTCCAAATAACTGCCCTTCATGCGGGACAAAAACAATAAAAGAATTTAATTATACCACAAAAAAAAATGATGCAGTAACAAGATGTCCAGATTTAAATTTTGATTGTAAGGAAATAATGAGAGAAAAATTAAAACATTTTGTCTCGAAAGAAGCTTTAAACATCGATGGTTTTGGAAAAAAAATAATTCAAAATTTTTGGGATAAAAAAATGATTAAATACCCAGTGGATATTTTTAATTTAGATTTTAATAAAATTTCCAATCTTGACGGATGGGGAAATTTGTCTTCTTCAAATTTAGAAAAAGCTATTAAAAAATCAAAAAAAATTGCACTAGATAAATTTATTTTTGCAATAGGAATAAGACATATAGGCCAAGAAAATGCTAAAACTTTGGCAAAATATTTTGTAAATATAAAAAAATTTGAAGAAATTTCTTATAAAGATAAAAGAATTAAAATTTTAAACTCTCTATTGGAGTTGGATGGAATTGGCGAAACCCAAATAAACTCAATTGAAAATTTTTATTCAAACTCAAACAATTTAAAAGTAGTTTCAGATTTAATTAAAAAACTAAATGTGATTGATTTCAAAACTAATAAATCTGGAATCTTCGCTGGTAAAACAATAATGTTCACCGGTGGATTAAGCAAAATGAGCAGAGCGGAAGCTAAAACGCTTGTTGAAAAAGAGGGAGGTAAAATTTTAGGAACAGCTAGCAAAAAGCTAGACTATTTAGTTGTTGGAGACTCAAAACCAACTACTAAAAAAGTTGATAAAGCAAAACAGCTTAATATTAAGATAATAAACGAAAGTAGTTGGTATAGTTTGTTAAATAGGTGAACAAGCCTTAATAAGATTTGCTTTTTCTTGAGGATTCATAAATTTTAATAAATTTTTTCTTACTTTGTTATGATATTTGTTTAGCCATTTAATTTCACCTTTGTTAAGCATTTTTCTTTTTATTAGTTCTTTATCAATTGGAGCCATTGTTAATTCTTCGAATCTATTTTTTTTTATATAAATTAAATTTTCAATTCTAATACCAAAATTACCTTCTTTATAAAAACCAGGTTCATTAGAAATTATCATTCCAGACTTTAATTTCACTTTATTATTTTTAGAAAAAGATTGTGGTCCTTCATGAACATTTAAAAAATATCCTACTCCATGACCTGTTCCGTGTGGATAATCTAATTTTATTTCTTTCAGTGGTTTTCTGGCTTCATAATCTATATCCGATCCTTTAGAATTTTTTTTTATTTTATGGGTAGATACTGCTATATGACCTTTAAGTACGCGCGTATAAATTTCTTTAACAAATTGGGAATTGCTTCCCAAGGAAACTGTCCTTGTTACATCAGTTGTACCAAGAGAATATTGCCCCCCTGAGTCAACCAAATACACATCACCTTTTCTTAGAGCTCTATTTGACTCATTAGTTGCTTTGTAGTGAATAATTGCACTATTAGGTCCACTTCCAGATATTGTATTAAAACTTGGAAATTTATAAGATTTGTTTTTTTTCCTAAAATCCTCAAGTTTTTTTTGTGCAGATATTTCTGTAATTCTTTTTTTATTATAATTTTTTTTTAACCAAAATAAAAATTTTGTCAAAGCAGCACCATCTAAAATATGGCTTTTTTTCATATTTTTAATTTCTGTAGTATTTTTAATTGATTTTAAAAAATAAATAGGATCTAAATTTTCTATAATTTTATTTCTTTCATTGTGCCATAAAATTCCAAAATTTCCTCTAATTAAATTTCTGTAATGAATTGAACATGATAAAGAATCAAGCCAAATATTTTGTTTCCACATATTATTTAGTTTTCTTTCAAGCATGTCTTCGCTATAAAATTTTATTTTTTTAGAAAGAATTCTTTTTATTTTTGTTAATTTTTCTAAATTTGAATATAGGCTAATATCTCCTTTACTATTCATTAACAACCTTGTGTTTGGTATGGGAGAATATATTGAATCGTGTCCTCTTATATTTAAAATCCAAGCAACATTTTCTGGAGCAGTAACTAACAAGTAGTCTATTTTATTTTTTAAAAGAACTTTCTTAACTTTTTCAATTTTTTGATTAAAACTTTGGCCAGCGTCTTTTGTAGATAGATTAAAAAAAGGTTTAATTAAGTCTTTTGGTTTTTTAGACCAAATAATATCTATTAAATTTTCTTTTATTGGTGCAAGGTCAACATTTTTAATATTAAAAAGAAAATTTAACTGCGTTTCATTATGTAATTTTGGATCGAAACCAATTTTAATTTTTTTTTTCGTTCGCAAAACATCTTTGGGATACTTTTGGGGTATTGTAATAACTTTAAATTTTTTACCAGACTCTATCTTAGCTTGTATGGTATATCTTCCATCTACGAATAAATAGTTTTTGTTTTTTAAAATTACTGCAAATCCCGCCGAGCCAGAGAAGTTAGATATAAATTTTAATCTGTCATTTGATTTGCTGACATACTCATTAAAATACTCGTCATTTTTGGGGACAATATAACCATCTAAATTTAAATTAGAGAGTTGATCTTTTAAATTTGAAAGTAAATTTGCTCTCATTTAATCCTTTTAATTTTTTTTTGTAATCTTGCCCAACCTGGGCTTCTTATTCCTTCGTCATAGTCTATGTCTTGGTTAAAAAAGAAATCTTCGTTATTTTGGTCTTTAAATTCTTCTTTTTCAATATTTTCTTTAGGAAGCTCCTCAACAAATCTTGAAGCTAAAGATTCAACCCAATCTCCTCTATACATTCTATTCATAACAAAAGAGACGAAAGCTTCTTTTTTTGCTCTTGTTAAACCTACATAAGCAAGGCGTCTTTCTTCTTCTAAAGCTAAGTCACCTTTTTCTTCCAATGATTTTTGGTGAGGAAACAAACCTTCTTCCCATCCCGGTAAAAAAACTGCATCAAATTCTAAACCTTTTGCAGCATGCATCGTCATTAAATTTATTTTTTTCCCATCCCAATCTTGATCAATCGAAGTAGCAAGTGATACATGTTCTAAAAAACTTTGTAAATTATCAAATTCATGCATTCCTCTTATTAACTCCTTGATATTTTCTAATCTTCCTTCACTTTCTAAATCTTTTTTATTTTTAAGCATTTGTGAATAACCGGATTCATCTAAGATAATTTCCATTAGTTCATAATGTTTTTTCTTATTTAAATCTAATCTCCACTTTTTAAACATATTTAAAATTCCAATTAATCCTATTTTTGTTTTTGGTTTAATTTTGTTTAATTGTAAAAGTTCATAAGCAGAGTCTTCTAATGATTTTTTATTTTTTCTAGCCCAATCATATATGTTCTTAACAGCAGTTTCTCCAATAGATCTTTTAGGGACATTGATAATTCTTTCAAAGGCAAGGTCGTCATTTTTTTGATAAACAATTCTTAAGAAAGCCACAGCATCTTTAATTTCAGCTCTTTCATAGAACTTTGTACCACCAATAACACGATATCCCATCCCAATTTTTAAAAATCTTTCTTCAAATTCTCTTGTTTGGAAAATAGCTCTTACCAAAATAGATATGTTATTATATGAATATTTTTTTTTTAATTTTTTTTCTATAATATCACTAATGCCAATAGCTTCTTCTTTTCCATTTTTATAACAAGTGAGTTTTATAAGTTCACCTTTTTTACTTTCTGTCCATAATTTTTTTCCTAGTCTGTCAGAATTTTTTGAAATTAAAACTGAAGCAGCCCCAAGTATATTTTGAGTAGATCTATAGTTTTGCTCCAGTTTTACAATTTTAGTATTTTTATAAATTTTACCAAAATCTAAAAAATTTCTTATCTCTGCGCCTCTCCAACTATAAATAGATTGGTCATCATCACCTACACAGCATATATTATTTTTTTTCTTTGCTAGTAGATTTAGCCATTTACTTTGAATAAAATTTGAATCTTGATACTCGTCTACAAGTATATATTTAAAATTATTTGCATATAACTCAAGTATATCTGGATTGTTCTCAAACATTGTTACGCAATGTAATAGTAAATCACCAAAGTCACATGAGTTTAAAATTTTTAATCTATCTTGATAAAATTTATATACATTTAAAATAGCTTTTTCTAATGGTATACCTTTTTTTATTACTACATCTTTGGGAAGCATGCCTTTATTTTTCCATTGGTTAATAAAAGATAAGATAAATTGTGGAGCAATTTTTTTAATATCAATATTTTCTGCTTTACAAATATTTTTAATTAATCGTAATTGATCTTCTTGGTCTATAATTGTAAAACGAGAATTTAATCCTACCGCATCAGCATGCCTTCTTAAAATTTTAGCACTTACGGAGTGAAAAGTTCCAAGCCAAGGTAAGGAAGATACCTTTTCATTTAAAGAAAGAGATATTCTAACTTGCATTTCTCTTGCCGCTTTATTTGTAAATGTGACACACAGAATCTGGTTAGGCCAAGCTTTCTTTTCTTTTATGATATGAACTACCCTAGTAGTAAGGACTTTTGTCTTCCCAGATCCCGCTCCAGCGACAATTAAACAAGGTCCATCGGGATTTATTACCGCTTCTAATTGCTTATCATTTAGTTTATCTAAATAATTTTGTTTGATAATTTTCATTAAATTTATATTTTAGCATTTTAATAATAAAATAATTCAAAAACAAAATAAATGAATTACCTAAAACTTAAAAGATATATATTGTCCACACTTTTCAAGGATGTTAATTCTTTTTATCATAGCCAATTAAAAGCATTAAAAAAGATTATTAACAATATCTATAATTTTTTTGAAGATTTTGAAATATCATATTTTTTTAGAGGTTTGAAATATTTAAATCTTAAGAGGTATATAAACTTTAAAGCTTATAAATTTAATAACTTAAGTAAAATTTTTAGCTTTAAAAAATTTGAGAATTTAACTGTATATGTGGTGAGCTTTATATTTTTTAGTATAATTATTTATTTAAATATTCCAAATATTTATAAATATGAAAAATCTTTAATCAATAAAACTTGTAATAATTTTAATATAATTTGCGTAACTGAAAATGCAATTGAATATACATTAATTCCAACACCGAGATTAAAAGTAAAAAATTTAACAGTTCAAGACCAAAAGAAAAAAACTATAGCAACAATACCAGAAGCTAGTATTAAAATTTCTTTTTATAAATTAATAAATAAAAAAAATTTTAACTTCACAAAAATAATCTTTAATAATCCAGAAATAAATATATATCTGGATGATATTGATGAGTATAAAAAAATTATTAAAAAATTAGGTAATGCAAAATATATTTTAACAAAAAAAGGTAATATTAATTTTTTTAATAAAAATAAAAAAATTACCTCAATAAATAAAACTACAGTAAAACTAGCAAATCTAAATAATATAAAGATAACCGGTGATTTTTTAGGAGATGAGCTGATAGCAAGTGTGGAAGGAGAAAAAGATTCATCAAAAGTATTTTTGGTAAAATTGGTAAAGTCAAAAATGTTAGCAAAGATAAATATTAATGAAAGTAAAACTAGCAATAAAATAAGAGGGGATCTTTTACTTAAAAAAAATAAACATAGAATAAGATCAACATTTTCTTATAAAAATAGCAATTTTTTCTTTGAAAAAGGGGATGTACGAAATGAATTTTTAAATGGACAATTTGAAGGATTTATAAAATTTTTACCTTTCTTTGATTTTGATTTAAATTTTGATTTAAAAGGTTTTAATTTTAAAAGATTTTATACTTTAATATCTAATATAGATAAAAAAGAAATAAGCAAATTTTTAAAAATAAATTATAAAATTAATGGAAGTATCGACCTTAATGTTGCTAAGGTATATTCTAAATATGATTTAATAGATTCTTTCGAAACAAATATTAAACTTTCTAATAGTGATATAGTTATAGATAAAATGCTAATGAATTTAGGAAAACTTGGAGCAGCCGATCTCACCGGGGTATTTGAAAATGACAATAAATTTTCTAATTTTAAATTTGAAAGTAATATTTATATAGATAATGAAAAGTACTTTACTCGAAAGTTTGGTATTTTTAATGATAGTTTAATATTTAAAAATTTATATATTTCTGGAGTTATTGATTTATTAAATTTTAATATGCGTTTTAGTGAAATATCAGGTGGTGAAAAGATTAATGAAAAACAGATATTTAGAATAGAAAAAGAATTCAATACTCATATGCTCGAAGACGGTTTTGGAAGTTTATTTGATTTTATAAGACTAAAAGAATTTCTGAAATCAATTTTATTAAATTAAAATATTTTACTTCGGGCTTAACATTTTTTTAGGATCCACAATCTTTTCATAATCTTTTTCATTTATAAGTCCAGACTTTATAGTTTCTTCTTTTAAGGTCGTTCCATTCTTATGAGCTTTTTTTGCAATTTTAGCTGCATTATCGTATCCTATTTTTGGAGCCAAAGCTGTTACAAGCATCAAAGAATTATCTAAAAAACTTTTAATTTTTTTCTCATCAGCTTTTAGACCTTTTACACAATAGTTAGCAAAACTTTTCGCAGAATCGGCCATTATATGAATAGATTGTAAAATATTATGTACTATTAGTGGTTTAAATACATTTAATTCAAAATGTCCATGAGAACCAGCCATTGTTATTCCGTTATGATTCCCAATTACTTTTACACAAACCATAGTAACAGCCTCGCATTGTGTAGGATTTATTTTTCCTGGCATAATAGAAGATCCTGGTTCATTTTCAGGTAAAATAAGTTCTCCATATCCAGCTCTAGGTCCAGAACCTAAAAATCTGATATCATTAGCAATTTTCATTAAACAAACAGCAGTAGTGTTCATTGTACCAGAAAAATTTACTATTGCGTCATGAGCAGCTAAAGCTGCAAATTTATTAGCAGCAGGTTTAAAAGGAATTTTAGTAATTTTTTTTATCTCTGATACTATTTTTTTATCAAAACCTTTTTTAGTATTTAATCCTGTACCTACTGCTGTTCCTCCTTGTGCTAAAAAATATATTTCTTCGAGTGCTATTTCTATTCTTTTAATACATTTGCTTAAT